>WNFY01000337.1_pt1 | contig 40454 bp, 37 predicted proteins | sample 5400091 | NCBI WGS metagenome assembly WNFY01 (sample SAMN13153364, study PRJNA577476) | soil metagenome | isolation source: 60 cm soil or saprolite under grassland replicate 1 | place: USA:California | collected 2016-06-15 | reverse complement strand
TGGCACGGTTGTACATCGTTATTTGCTGCCATTGCACTGGCGGTTATTGAGTTGATCGAGAGGGTTAATGATACGGCTACATCTTTGTGTTTGCAGGTGCAGGTAGATCATTGTAGTCCCAATGTTTACTATGACCAGGCAGTTCTTTAATAGTGTGCAGGTCGGTGCCTGTATCGAGCAGATGCGTGGCAAATGAATGACGAAGGGTGTGAACATTATAGCCTTTGTGCCGAAGCCCTGCCTGCTTCATAGCCTGCTCTACCGAGTGCTGTATGCTCCGGCAATGCATACTCTTGCCTTTGGTCTGTCCTTCAAACAAATAAGTAACAGGACGGTGCTGGCGAAAATAATCCCTCAGCGTAGTAAGTGCATAGTCAGACAGCAGCGTGTAGCGGTCTTTTTTGCCTTTGCCCTGCACTACTTTAATGCGCATGTTCTTACTGTCTATATCAGTGATTTTTATGTGGCTGCATTCTTCCAGCCGTACGCCACTACTGTAAAACAATTGTACAATTGCTTTTTGTTTAATGCTGCCTGTGTGGCTTAGCAGTTGCCATACTTCATCAGTAGTCATTACATTGGGCAACTGAAACTTTTTGCGCGGATAAAGTTTTGAAGGAAGATCGTAAGGACGTTTAAGTATTTGTTTAAAGTAGAAGGAAACACTTGAAGCCACTAACCGGCATTTAGAGTAACCACTCTTGAAAACATCTTTGATATAGCAGATATATTGCTCTATCTGTTCTGCTGTAAGAGCAGCAGGATCAGTATCAGGATAATATTCGAAGATGAAACGCATCTCCCGAACATAGTTACCAATGCTTCTTACAGAATAGTTGCCAACAGTCATCACCTGTTGCAATCGAACTAATGCAGCTTCTGTTGCCGGAGTTAATTTTTTTTCATGATTTAAATTTTTTAAATCATTAATTTACATCAATAACCCACGTTACTGTTTCCCGACGAAGGAGGGTTCGGTTCAACAAAAGGTTTGGCAAAATGCGGGCTGGACGGAAGAACAATCAGCAACAGATTCTTTAATCAGCTCCAGTTGTCAAGGCGACGGAATTCTATCCAGCATTTATTTTTATCTTGAACTTTAAATAAAACATCAATAACAATTCCCGACTGACCAAATGCTATTATCCGCACTTCGCCAAGCCTTGAACGTTGCAGAAGGCACATAACCGGCAACAATTTCCTTAATGAGCTATAGTTATAACAACGACGGAACTCCTCAGCAATAAAATATAGTCTTTCGGATAAAAACTTGATCGGCGTCTAAGGCAACAATTCATTTTGTTGGATAGTATTTTCATTCTTAAACAAAATTAACTTATGAGCAAATTCTTTTTTTAATTCTTTGTCGAAACTATCTAAGTAGTTTTCGGTAGTTTTCTTATCGGAATGTCCAAGTGCTTCTTGAATAAATTCAGTGCTCGCCCCTGACCGCTTCAATTGAGTGCTAAAGCTATGTCTCGAAACAATCGTTGTAACTTTTTTGTCTATCCCTAAAATCTCGGTAATAGATTTCATACCATCATTAATAAACTGAGTAAAGAGAGGTACTAATTCATATTGCTTCAAGGGGTTAAGCGTTTTATTCATAATAGGGAAAACATAACTGTCAGGACTTCTGTCTTTATTGCTATAATGTTCTATTATTCTATGCATGTCTTCGGCAATATACACCGTAATTGGTCTTGGGTCTGTGCGAGTTGTTCTTTCTGTTTTTGCCCTGGTAAAAATAATATAGCCATCTTGAATATTTTTCCATTTCAAGTAGACAACGTCTTTTGGATTCATTCCATTTCCAAAATAACAGAACAACCAAAAATCTTTTGCCTTTTTCAAACTGGGCAAATCAGGTTCATAATAGTAAATTTTCGCAATGGTATTTTGATCAAGGGCTTTTTTAATATTTCTGCCAGTGGGTATCTGATATTTTCTTCGACCAAATGGATAACATTTTTCTTTTTTTATTATTCCTATTTCGCTAGCCACATTAAATACTGCTCGCAAATTTCGAAGCTTTATTCCTATAGTAGTACGAGATCTTCCTTTGTTTAACATCCATTGTTCATATTGATATAAAAAACTTACCGTAACTTCTCGGAAAGTGACATTTCCTTTGAATTGTTTGATTGAGTTGAAGGAGTCTTTATATGCCAAGGCAGTTCCTATGCGTCCTTCTTTAATTAAATTCTTTATGCACGTTAAGTAAACAATAGAGATTGATTCCGCACATAGATAGTCTTCCTGAAATATTGTAAAACGTTTGTGATAGGGCGTAAAATCAAAATCGTCTTCGTCAGCTACTTGCACTGGTTCACTTAGCTTTTTCCTTTGCCTAAACAGATCACTATTCCTTATAAAATCGCGTTCAAAGAGATAAAAGCTGAATTCATTTAAATCATCAATGAATTGTTCTGCTGTTCTTTGAATATGTTTTATACTGTCCTTAATTTTTTGCAACCCAGGTTTTATTCGAGGAGCAAATAGCTTCTCATAATCGGTCATTGATATATCAAAAATGATTTGATAATGTTTGGTAGTTCGTCTATGCGTCACCTGTAGTTTCAGCGGATAGGTCTTTGCTTTTTTCATTCTTCGTGTGTCGAGAATGACACTTACTGTTGTTGACATAACTGATGAATTTTCGTTTACACTAATCCTTCCCTTCAAAAATTTGCAAACATATTTGCAAACAATTACCAGTTAATGACTGCCAAAAGGAGATAATCAAAAATAGGCAATTATTTATTTAACTTTGAAAATCAATCGATTGTGGTTAAAATGTATTAAGTGAAGTAAAGGCTAGAAAAGCCTATTAACGTGCTTAAAATCCTGTGGCCAGCAATGGCCGTGCGGGTTCAACTCCCGCCTGGGGCACATTTTCAAGCGATCCCTGTGGTCGCTTTTTTATTTTTTCTGATACCAGTTTCGTTATTAGATGGTTCTCCGGCAGCTTTTGGATTTTGTCGCATTTTTTTCATCTTTTATATGGTCAGTTCAAACATTAGAGTATATTAAGTAATAAAATAATAACGATTAATAGCTGGAAATTCTCTAAACATAAAACAAGCTTAAGAAAGCAATTTTAGAATGAGCTAAAATGTACAGAGCTTATTAATAACATTAACATCAGATTAAAATATAATTGGGGCGATTGTATTCAATATTCTTCACTTAATTTGGTACCTCCTTTTTTCAATTCTTATCCTTTTTGAGAGACCACTTGATGAGTAAGTGGTTTTTTTATTTCTACAAGTGAATAATCTTCTTAAATAATTTCCGGCACTTTCTTTGCATTAATAATGAGCACCCTTTTTTCAATACTATATTCAAATTGATACAACTTCATTTTTCTTGGCTACTTTCTTTTTGCAGAGCCAGGTGTAACTGCGGAGCAAAAAGAAAGTAGTTTCGGAAATGATATTTACTTTCTTCAGTACAATCATTCATACAGTAAATATTATGCTTAAGTAGGCGCGTTTACACATATGTGGGTGAAGGTTTGAATAGATTCCTGCCGCGTCGGAATGACAAGATGAAGAAAGATGAAATTTGGAATGACAAGCCGAAGAAAGACGAAACGCTCAAGAATAAATTTTAAGCCTTAATTAAAAAACTTAGGCTTATCATAGTCAATCCGGAGAACCGGGAATGAGAATGAAGCATCTACTTCTCGCTGATGAACAGTGGACATTCAGTACAAGAGTCTGTCTGAGTCGAAGAACAGGCGATAAATAGAGTTGCTGCAGTTTGATACAAAGAGAATTTACACCTCACTACTTTGAGCAATATTAAAATCAATCACTTTTAACTGAAGTGTTTGTTCTCCATTCCATTCATTTGTATCAATGCTGTAAACAACATCAAGAGGAAGATCTTTTTGAAGCAATGGAAATTTTTCTGCAAGATTGAAGCCTATACCGGTAAGTGTATAAGTATCTTGTTTTAAAACAAATCGTATATGATTTTCTTTAACGATGCGGGAAAAACCGTTGTTAGATACATTGCGTGTAATAAAAATTGGCCGCATATTTTCCGGGCCGAATGGTTCCATTTGCTGAATGATATTGTGGAAGCCCTGTGTAATATCTTTAAACTGAATTTCGGCATCAATAACAATTTCAGGGATAAGTAATTCAGGAGGAATGGTTGCAACAACTATCTCTTCAAATTTTTCAGCAAATTGCTGCACATTATGTTCAAGCAGCGTCATCCCTGCTGCAGCGAAGTGACCGCCATAACCAAGCAAACTATCTTTACAAGCATGAATAGCTTCATATAAATTAAATCCCGGTACACTCCTGGCGCTTCCTGCAACTATATCACCGCTTTTTGTGAGTACAACTGTAGGTCTGTAAAAATTTTCAATTAATCTTGATGCCACAATGCCCACTACACCTTTATGCCAGTGTTCGCGGTAAACAACAGTTGTTTTGCGATTTATAAGCTCAATGTTGTTTCTTATAATAGATAAAGCTTCTTCGGTAATGCTGAGATCTGCTTCTTTGCGATCTGTATTATCATTATGTAACATTTCTGCATAACATAATGCTTTTTGAAAATCATCCTCTATAAATAATTGCACTGCTTTTCTTGCATCATCCATGCGACCTGCTGCATTAATACGTGGTGCTACTATAAAAACAAGACCATTGATATGTACCTTTTTTTGAAGGCCCGCTAATTGTAATAATGCTTTAATTCCTGTGCATGGATTTTCATTTACTTTTTTTAGTCCATAATAAGCAAGTACCCTGTTTTCGCCGGTAACGGGAACTATATCTGCAGCTATTGCAGTGGCTACAAGATCTACGAACTCAAGATAAAAAGCGGGAGGCTTTTGCCATGTTTCGCATAATGCCTGTATCAGTTTAAAACCAACGCCGCAACCGCATAATTCTTTGTAAGGATAAGAACAATCCTTTTGTTTGGGATTCAGAATTGCTACTGCAGGTGGAAGAACATTATCAGGTAAATGATGATCGCACACAATAAAATCTATGTTGAGTGATTTAGCATAAGCAATAAGGTCACCAGATTTAATTCCGCAATCCAAAGAAATAATGAGTGAAAAATTATCTGCTTTTGCATAATCAATACCTGCTTTTGAAACGCCATAACCTTCTTTATAACGGTTAGGGATATAAAACTCTACTCTCGAATAAATGTTTTTTAAAAAACGGTACATACTGGCAACTGCTGTTGTGCCATCAACATCATAATCACCGAATACCAAAATATTTTCATTATTATTAATTGCTGATTGTACTCGTGAAACTGCAGCATGCATGTCTTTCATTAACCATGGACTATGCAACTCTTCCAGTTGTGGCCTGAAATACGATTTTGCTTTTTCGAAAGTGTCAATATTTCTCTGCACTAAAATTTTACAAATAGCAGCATTTATCCGGAGTGAATCAGAGAGCGCCTTAATGACGGCTGCATCAGCGCTTTTTATTTTCCATCTTTTTTGCATTAGTATTTTCGGTCTGTTGTATAACGTACGAGTTGTTCAAGAGCATCTCTAACATCACTTTGAGGAAATTCATTTAAAATAGATAATGCCTCATCTCTAAAAATAAACATCTTTTCACAAGCATAATCTATTCCTCCCTTATCATTCACCACATCAATTACAAATCTAATCTTCTCTTTGTTTGTATTTTCATTTTTCAAAATATAGATAATCTTTTTTTTAAGTGCTTTATCAGAGTTGTTCAATGTGTAAATGAGCGGCAGCGTTAATTTTTTTTCTTTTATATCATTACCGGTTGGTTTACCTATAGCCTCATCGCCATAATCAAAAAGATCATCTTTTATTTGAAAAGCCATCCCCGTTTTTTCACCAAACAGTTTTAGTTTTTCAATTTTATTTGCATCTTTAAAAGTTGTGGAGGCACCTGCACCACATGCGGAAGCAAGCAGTGAAGCGGTTTTGCCGCGAATGATTTCATAATAAATATCTTCATGCACATTTAAATTTCTTGCTTTTTCTATTTGCAGCAATTCGCCTTCACTCATCATCTTCACTGCTTCTGATAAGATTTTTAATACTTCAAAATCATTATTATCAAGTGAAAGCAATAATCCTTTTGATAAAAGATAATCACCTACAAGAACTGCTACTTTATTTTTCCACAAAGCATTAACGGAAAAGAATCCACGTCTTTCTGCAGCCTCATCAACAACGTCATCATGAACAAGTGTTGCAGTATGTAATAACTCTACAAGTGAAGCCGCCCTAAGCGTAGAGATATTTATATCACCACCCAACTTTGCACTTAGTAAAACAAATTTTGGTCTTAGCTGCTTTCCTTTTCTGTTAACGATATAACGCATTATCCTGTCCAGCAGCGGCACTCTGCTTTTAACTGCCTCCTTAAAATATTCTTCAAAAGCAGTCATTTCTTTTGTAATAACATAAATTGTTTTATCCATTCTAAAAACTTAGCTGCAAGATAAGTTGCAATTGATATTTTTGTTGTGCAACTTTTCCCCTTTCCATCTATCCTTACTTGCTGATGTATAAAATATATTGTAAAAATTTGGTATTTCATAATCAATCTATAAATTTGTTATCGGATTCTTAACGGGAAACATTACAAACAAATCAATTTATACCTATGGCAAGCAGAAAGAAAATTACACTTTTAGCCCTGGCAGGACTAATAGCAATTGCATCTTTTGGTCAAAGAAATGATGCAAGTTATAGCTGGGTCTTAGATTCTTCCAAAAGGTCTGTGAAAAACATGCCCCAGCAAAATGAGTTTATGAACAACACTTATCCTTATCCCGCCAAACCTCGTGATATGTGGGAATTAGGAATTAGCGGCGGCGGATCTTTTTTTATTGGGGATATTGATCCAGCAGCAGGTTTTGGCGGTGGCATTTCACTTAGAAAATCTTTAGGGCATATCATTTCAGTGCGTGGCAGTTGGAATGGCTCTATCAATAAAGGTTTGGATTACCGCTTAAGGAAAACTCCTGATTTTGGACCATGGCAGTCACTTTACCTGGCACAGCGGGTGCCGTATGTAGCGAATTATAAAAATCAACTTCATCAATTATCTATAGACTTCCTGGCAAGCCTGAATACATCAAGCAATTATAGAGGAAACCCTAAAACTAATATTTATGTATTGGCTGGTTACAGCATCCTAAGTGCTGATGTGGATGTAAATGCTTTGAACGGTAATAACCTTTATTCTTTCTCAACAATTACTAACTATTTTGGAAAAAGAAGTGATATAAAGAAGGATTTAAGAGATGCATTGGACGATAGTTATGAAAATAATGCGTCCGCTGTTAATGGCGATAGACCCGATGTTATTGATGGAAGTGGTAACCGGTTAATTCGTCACGCTTTAAATACCGGCGTTGGCATTGCCTTTAAATTAACTGACAGATTTAATATTGGCTTTGAACAAAAATTTACTATTCCATTTGATGATAATATGGATGGACTTAATCTAGGTAAGGCAAATGATTTTTTGGTTTCAAGTCAATTTCGTTTGAATTTCAATTTAGGCAATCCTTCCAAAGCTGTTCAACCTCTTTGGTGGCTTAATCCCAATAACTACATTTACAATGAAGTTAATACGCCCAAGCATATGAAGATACCTACTCCGGTATTGCCTGATGCTGATGGCGATGGTGTAACAGACCAATTTGATATGGAGCCTAACACTCCATCAGGTGCTCCTGTTGACAGTCATGGGGTAAGCCGTGATACAGATGGTGATGGTGTTCCTGATTATAAAGATAAAGAACCTCTCACTGCACGCGATTGTTTCCCTGTGGACGCTGATGGCGTGGGCAAATGTCCTGAACCACCTTGCTGTGCTGAATTGCGTGATAGTATCAAGAATATGAAACCAGCTTGCGATTTAGGCTCATTACCAAGTGTACAATTCAAGACCGGTAGTTTAACGCTTAGCTCTACTGCAAAAGCAGTACTAAATAGTATTGCTCAGCAAATGAATGCCAACCCTGCATGTAACATAAGGGTAAGCGGATATTACCAGGCATCCAACAAACGTTCACAACAACTTGGCTGGGACAGAGTAAATACTGTTATTAAATACTTAACTGAACAACAGGGTATTTCTGAAAACCGTTTAATCTGGAATTTAACTACCGGCGGTGATCCTAACACAGTTGATTTCATGGGTACAACGGAAACGGGACCAAACGCTATACCCGCTCCATTCCCTAATTTGCAGAAGTCAAAATAAAAACAAAAAGATTTTATCAAAAAGCCATCCGCCTCAGGCGGATGGCTTTTATTTTGTGATTAATCTATTAACTTTCCCTATTCTCTTATTTCTTCGTATTCAGTGTAAACAGGTTTTATTTTTTTATTATAAAACTTTCCAGATGATCCACCTGATTTTATCTCTTGCTTATATTCATTCCATACATTTTGGGGAACATGAAAGTATTGATATGCTTTTCCGGTGTCTTTAAATTCTACTTCTAAAATTTTTCTGCTTTTTGAATAGTTGATATAAGTTGTTGTAGAAGATGAGCGAGTATAAATCCTTTTTTGGGGATTCAATCTTTTATGCGGTGCTTTCATGATAATGTTAACGCAGAGATCTTATTTGTTTTCGCTAGTTAAAGCGCTTACCTGGTCTAATAGTTGGGAAGCATTCTCTTCTCTTATCTTCCAAGCCATCTCATAATTAATTACAGAGGTATCGAGTACGGTGCGTTCAGCATAACCTGAAATATCCGGCCAATCTATTTGAGGATGTGCATCTTTAAACTCTTCAGGGATTTTATCTGCAGCTTCGCTGATGATCTCTATGTTTCTTACCACGGCATCAACAGTTTTATCATCTGCACTAAAATCATAATAACTCATGCCCCTGGTATACATAAGTATTTTATCAGAAGCCTGCACAATATCTTCCAGCAATAATTCTGTTGCTCTTGACGGCATAAATGGATGTGTTTAATAACTTAATAAAACTTTATTAAAACTACAAAGATTGTGCAAAGGATTTTGTATGCAGGTTATTCCCTCTTCATGAATTTATTTTTAAGTATTAAAATGATAGATATTGAATATTGTCATTAAACATAATCACGGATAAGTATAATTTTTAAAATGCTGAATAATGGTTAGAACGTTTTAAGTGCCTCACCCGCCTAAATGCCGTAAACGGGAGTGACACAATAAAGTGTGATAGCGCATAAAAATAAGCACCCCTTTAAGTAGTGCTTATTACGCCACATTTTTATTCTTTTGCATTATCAACACTCATGTTCCGGTTGGAGAACTGCTCCTGTGTTTTTTCTTTTTGTTGTGAAGGTTGTCCGCCTTTATGTTTTTTTTGCATGATTTGACTTTTTCTGCTTTGCATCATCCGCAACAAAAAGCCGATTACTTTGATTGCTGCTTCCCTGTCCGGAAGTACCGTGTTTGTTGTCATCTCCGCGTCCTGACATAATATAAATGTATTTAGATGAACACAAAACCGCCACAGTAATTATGCCATGATAGTTTTTATTTGCTAAAAAAATGTTGCATAAAGTGAAAGATGCATCAATGAATCAACTTATTAAACTAAATACTTCCCGTTCTTCCTCCATCTACAGGAATGCTTACGCCGTTAACATAAGATGCAGCAGGTGATGCAAGAAAAGCTGCAACAGCAGCGAGTTCTGAGGCATCTCCAAAACGCTTCATAGGAACTTCCTGCTGCATTTTATCTTCTGCATGCTTTACTTCCACATTGTGTTTTGAAGCAGTAGTCTTTATTAAGCTCTCCAGTCGCTGTGTTTGAATAGTGCCTGGCAAAATATTGTTCACAGTAATATTAAATTGTCCAAGCTCATTCGCCATTGTTTTTGCCCATGATGCAACTGCCCCACGAATGGTATTTGAAACACCAAGATTATTCAAAGGGATTTTTACTGAAGTAGAAATAATATTAATGAGTCGTCCATAACCAGCTTCTTTCATAGAAGGTACAACTGCTTTGGTAAGAATATGATTGCATATAAGATGCTGGTTAAATGCATTTAAAAAATCATCTTCTATTGCATCAATGATTGCTCCTGCAGGAGGTCCGCCGGTATTGTTGATAAGTATATGCACAATATTTTGCTCCATGAAATTTTCAATTGCTGGCTTAAGCTGCAGTGGCTTACTAAAATCAGCAACGAGATATTTATGTTGCTGCTCTTTGGAAGTATCTAACTTTTCAATGGCTTCCTGCAATGAAACTTCGTTTCTTGCAATCAGCACACAATTAGCGCCAAGCGATGCCAGTTCAATTGCACAGGCAAGGCCAATTCCCTGCGTGCTGCCACAAATAATAGCTGTTTTGTTTTCGAGGGAAAGATTCATATAACAAGTGTTTATACAAATGTAATTTGTTTATACCTCCCCCAACTGGCTAAAAAATTTTTATCGCAAATAGTCATGTTTTCATCGAACATCGAACATTGAACATTGATTATTGAATGTTGATTGTTGAGTATTGATTATTGGACATTGCTTATTGAGTGTTGCTTATTGAGTGTTGCTTATTGAGTGTTGCTTATTGAGTGTTGATTATTAAGTATTGTTATTTATGAGCGAAACTGAAGAATAAAGATGATACTTTAGTTCCGCCTAAGGCTTGCTGCAGTCTCGCCTATAAAATAAATTCAAACTATTTTATTTTCTTTCTAAAAAATATTACTTTAAGTATATCTGCAGTGATTACGTACAGGATAAGAATACCAAGCATAGTCAGTAATAATTGTAACGGAGGAACTACTAATCCCAGCATCGTTGCAAACGGCATGAAGGGCAACAACAATGTAATGACCAAAGCAATTGCGCTTAGGATAAGTAAAAATTTTCCGGGCATACTTTTGATTAATGATTTGTGTGTGCGCACAACAAATAAAATAAGCAGTTCTGTGGAGATTGATTCAATGAACCAGCCTGTATGAAACAGGTCTTCATCTGCATGAAATAATTTGTATAAAGCAAAGAATGTAAGAAAATCAAAAATGGAACTGTGCAAACCAAAAACAATCATAAAATGTTTTAACCGTTTGATGTCCCATTTATGTGGAATTGTGAGCAAATCTTCATCTACGCTGTCAGAGGCTACAGACATGTAAGGGAAATCTGTAAGAAAGTTTGTAAGTAATATTTGTTGCGGCAGCATTGGCAGAAAGGGCAATATTAAAGATGCACCAGCCATACTAAACATATTGCCAAAGGTTGCACTTGTGTTTGTATAAATATACTTCAGCGTATTAAGAAATGTTTTTCTTCCTTCAATGATTCCTGCATTAAGTACGGCTAAATCTTTTTCAAGTAAGACAACATCCGCAGCTTCTCTTGCCACATTTACAGCATTATCAATGGAAATGCCCACATCTGCTGCAACCAGCGCTGACACATCATTAATGCCATCTCCCAAATATGCCACTGCATTTCCTGCTTTAATTAATGCACGAATAATATTTTCTTTTTGCTGGGGTTCAATTTCTGCAAAAACATTTATTGCTTGTACTTTTTTTGCCAATTCTTCAACACCAATGTTTTCGATTTCCGAACCTGTAATAACATTCACATTTTGCATACCTATTTGCTGTGCAACATAAGTGGCAACAGGTTTGTTATCTCCTGTAATAACCTTAAGTTCAATGCCATTTTTTTTAAGTGTTTGAATTATTTCGCTTACACCTTTTTTTGGTGGATCAGCCAACAACACAAAACCTGCAAATATCATTTGCTGCTCATCATCTTTCGTCAGTTGTTTTGTTTTATCAGTTTTTTTATAACAAACACCAATGGTTCTGAAACCCTTGCTGCTATACTCATCATATAGTTTATCAATTTTATTTTTTTCTGTTTCAATGTCTTTAACGGTACCATCAGGCATTAATGACTGGCTGCATATTTCCATAATATTTTTAAGAGCGCCTTTTGTGATAAGCTGATATTCTGAATCGTGCTGCAGACAAACACTTAAACGTTTGCGTTTAAAATCATAAGGTATTTCAGTAATCTTTTTATAACCATCTGTTGAAACATTTTTTATTTTTCGCAGAGCCTGATCAATGGGATTGGAAAATCCGCGTTCAAAAAATGCATTGAGACAAGCCATTTGTTTTACTGTATCATTTTCTTTACCATCAACACCGGTGACAGAAGAAACTTTTAATTTGCCTTCAGTAAGTGTTCCTGTTTTATCTGAACAAAGAAGATCTATTTCACCCAGGTTTTGAATAGAAGGCAATTTCTTCACGATCACTTTTTGCTGCGACATTCGTTTTGCACCGGATGACATGGCAATTGTCATTACAGCGGGTAACAATTCAGGAGCCATTCCTACTGTTAATGCAAGGCCAAATAATACTGATTCAATTAATGATCTGCCAAAATAAATATTTACTGCAAGAATTATGATTGAAAGTATAATGGTAATCTTCATCAACAGGAATCCAAATTTTTTTATCCCTTTTTCAAAAGATGTTTCTTCAGCGGGAGCAGTGATGCGTGAAGATATTTTACCAAATACGGTGTCTTTACCCGTAAGCACAGCAACTGCTTTTCCTGTGCCGCTTACAACATTTGTTCCTTCAAATAATGAGTTTTTTCTTTTTGCCAAAGCAGTGTCATCAGGCAATGTGCCGACTGCTTTAGATGCAGGATAAGTTTCACCTGTAAGCGCTGCTTCATTTGTTTGCAGATCATTTGATTCAATAAGCAGGCAATCAGCCGGAATAATATCACCTGAAGCAAATAATAATATATCACCAGCTGTGATCTCTTCCGTAAATACTTTTGTTTCCTTTTTATCACGCAACACTTTTATTTTCGAGCGAATTATTTTTTCCAACTGCTCTACTTCTTTTCCGGCACGCTTCTCTTGCAAAAAACTTAATATTCCCGTTGATAAAAGTATAAACAGGATGATGAACACATCTGAAGTTTCTCCTAAAAAAGCAGCCAGTATAACAGCAGCTACCAACAGTAATACCAACGGGCTTTTAAATTGGTTAATAAAGAGAATTATATTTTTTATTAAAGCACTCCGCTTCTTTCTATGTGCGCTTCTTTCCTTCAATCTTTTGGCTGCTTCCTGTGAGGATAATCCTTCCGGAGAAGTTTTTAGCTGATCAAATATTTGCTGAGGTTCGTATTGCCAGAATGTTTGCAGGTTCATCAGGTTAGTTTACGTATTATGGATATTAAATTTATTTAATTTTTTTCATCTGTATTTTTGATATTGCTCCATCTAATTTCTTTTATTACTATGAAAACGAAATTTGCTGATAAGTGAACAGAACGTACAAGAGAGTGACACAAGAGATGATGACACAAAGTACAAAAGCCAGGAACATAAAATATTCCAAACTTATATTCATTATTTATATTCATCATTCGTTTCTGTAAAATCTTTCTTAAAACTCACACCTGTTTATAATTTATGCACAGCATGGTCGTTGTTTTGTGTTAAAGCATACTTTAGCATAACCTAACACATAACATGAGTGTATTATTACAAGTGGCAGATACCAGCGCTGCGATAAACGGACTTAATACCGTGCAGCAGGGAGCTGAAGGTTTCAATCTCCTAAGTTTATTAGAAAAAGGGGGGTGGCTGATGTATCCCCTGTACCTGCTTTTCGTTGCTACGATATTTGTTTTTTTTGAAAGACTGATTGCCATTCGCAAGGCATCAAAGATTGACAATAATTTCATGAACATTATTCGTGATAATATTGTTACGGGCAATTTGGTTGCTGCGCGTAACCTTGCAAAAAATACAGATAATCCCGTTGCGCGTATTATTGACAAAGGCATTCAGCGAATTGGTAAACCTATTGATGCAATTGAAAAAAGCATGGAGAATGTGGGCGGACTTGAGATTTATAAAATGGAACGCAATCTTTCGGTGTTGTCGCTTGTATATGGCATTGCACCAATGATTGGATTTCTTGGAACTATTTTCGGAATGCTCCAATTGTTTTATACCATTAACTCTACAGGTGATTTTACGCCGGCTTCTATTGCAGGTGGTATTTACACAAAAATGGTTACATCTGCTTCAGGGTTAATCATTGGGTTGCTGGCTTATGTTGCTTACAATTTTTTGAATACCCAGATAAATAAAACGGTAAATAAAATGGAAGCTGCAAGCGCTGAATTCGTTGATATTTTACAGGAACCCACAAGATAAATTCTCATTATGAAATTGCACAGAAGATTAAAGACACATTCTGAATTGCATGCCGGATCATTGAACGATATCCTGTTTATACTGCTGTTCTTTTTTCTTATTATTTCAACGCTTGCCAATCCAAACATTGTTAAGGTAAATAATCCCGCAGGCAAGAAAGATACAAAGGCCAAACAAAATATTGTTATCTCCATTGATAAAAATCAGAAACTATATCTTGGGCAAAAGCCAATTGACATTAGGATGATTGATACAATTCTGCGCATGGAAGTATCAAAGGCAAGAGCTTATATTGATACACCTTCTGTAGTAGTGAATGCGGATACATCAGCTTATTACGGAGAAGTATTTCGTGTGATGCAAAGCGCAAAACGGGCAGGAGCAAAGGTTGTAGCGATTGTGAAATAAGAATGCCCAAGCCCTGAAGGGAGTCATATACGTCTGGAATTTTTATTTTCGTACTGATAATATTTATTATTTGTTGTGTCACTCACTTTTACTTCTGTTCTTTATTGAACATTGCGTTTACCATATATGAGTGTTGGTATTACTAGAATAATTTTATTCCCATCTTTTTGTAATTCTATTTACCACCCTTTCCGTCAGTTAAACAATTGAACTGTGATAAATATTTATATTTAGTAGCTGCTGATATAAGTGTGTAAGTAATTGCTCAAAGAGAAATGCACTTTTACTTTAGCCTTAGTTTAAGAAATATATCTTTTGCTGGCAGGAAAATTGATTAAATGTTTCTAAAACATTTTCTTACGTAAAAAGGAAGACATATGAAACGTTAATAGTAATTATTGCAGCGATACAGCAATAACAGTAAGTTGTAATCCCTCACATGAATCAACAACGAATTCAAATTTTCCAAATTCAACAACTGACACGGCAACTACAAATAATATTCCTAATCCGAACTCAACACGCCACCGATAAAGAAAAGTACTGAGGACACAACTCCGGCCTCTTGCCGAATTTGTGGCCGTACAAATTCCAGGTAAAGGACGAGAATGGTTATAAAGGACTCATAATTTCTGCGCTAACCATTCTATCTTTTCCCTGCAAATCTTTTTTCAATTCAATATTTGTATATCCATATTCCTTCAGTAGATCACACACATCTTTTCCCAACGCTTCATTTATTTCAAAAAATAATTTACCGTTTCTATTTAAATGTTGTAAACCAAATTCAGCAATGGTTTTGTAAAAAAGCAAAGCATCTTCATCAGGCACGAAGAGAGCAACATACGGTTCATGCTGCAAAACATTTTTGTGCATTGCTGTTGCTTCACTTTGTTTCACATAAGGAGGATTGCTTACGATGATATCAAAATTTGGAAGCAAACTCCATACATTTTTATCAAGAATATTTAATAGATGAAAATTAATTTCAGTTTGTTGTGTTACGGCATTTTGTGTTGCGACATTTAATGCTCCCTGAGAAACATCAAGTGCATGTATTTCTGCATTTGGTAATTTCTTTTTCAAAGCAACAGGAATACAACCACTGCCGGTGCCAATGTCAAGAAAGGTGAGTGGTGAGTGGTGAGTCGTGAGTAGTGAATCGGTAATTCGCAATTGGCAGTCGGCAATTATCCAATCAACAAGTTCCTCCGTTTCCGGCCTTGGTATCAAAACATTTTCATCAACATATAATTTCATTCCTGCAAACCATGCATCATGCAAAACATATTGAACGGGTTTATTCTGTAATAGTTGAAAAGTATAGTTATTCAACAATTGTATTTGATCTTCATTCAAAGGGAATTGCTTGTTGATGATGCGGTCAATTTTTCTAAATGCCGAGATGTGCTCAATCACCATATCAGCAATATTGGCTGCTTCACGATCATCATACATCTCAAACAGTTGGTACATTAGTTGTTGATATGCTTCCTGTACTGTCATACTGCAATGTTAGCATCAATTCTTTTATTTTTGTTCAACTTATGGTCATGACTCGATATCTCAATATCCTGATATCTCAATAACTTCACTTATTTTAATGATTCAATGACTAATGACTTACAATACATGCATCGGTGCATACAACTAGCTAAATCAGGAGCGGGTTATGTTGCCCCTAATCCAATGGTTGGCGCTGTGCTGGTGCATGAAGAGAGAATTATTGGTGAGGGTTATCATCAGGAATATGGACAAGCACATGCAGAAGTAAATTGTGTCAACAGTGTAAATGAAGAGGACAAGCATTTAATTTCTTCATCAACATTATATGTTTCATTGGAACCATGTTCACATTACGGAAAAACACCACCATGCTCTACGCGTATTATACATGAACGAATATCAAAAGTTATTATTGGCTGCCGTGATCCTTTTAAAGAAGTTGCCGGCAAAGGAATTGAACAATTACAAAATGCCGGTGTTGATGTTGCGATTGGCGTTTTAGAAAATGATTGTAAGGAACTGAATAAACGCTTTCTTACATTTCATATACAACACCGGCCATACATTATTTTAAAATGGGCACAAACAGCGAATGGAAAAATTGCAACATTAAGCAATGAACGGTTATTCATCACCAATGAATTTACCAATCGTGCTGTGCATAAATGGCGTAGTGAAGAAATGGGAATTTTGATTGGAACAAATACCGCTTTAAAAGATAATCCTGAACTTACCAATCGTTTATGGAGTGGAAAAAATCCGGTTCGATTAATTGTTGATATGCATTTGCGCTTACCTTCTTCATCGAAGATTTTTGATCAGCAGCAACCAACAATTATTTTTAATGCATTACGACAAGAAAATGGAAATGTAAGATATTACCAGGTTACTGAAGATGTAAGTATTGTGCACCAAATATTAAATGCTTGTTATCAAAACAATATTCAAAGCATCATTGTAGAGGGGGGTCCTAAACTTTTGCAATCATTTATTGATGAAGATTTATGGGATGAGGCGAGAATTATTACCAATGAAATATTACATATTGAAAATGGTTTGCCTTCACCGGAATTATCAAACTATAAGTTCTCACACAGTGAAAATATTTTTACAGACAGAATAAGTTATTATTATAACAGGTCTTTCCCTTTTAAAACAAATGCTGAATGAGTGAAAAAGATTTTTATCATACTATTGATCAAAATTCATTGGCAGAATTTAAAGACAGGAGCAGCCGTTTTCTTGCTTATGCATATCCAATTCAATCAACGGATGATTTTAAAAATTATTTGCAGCAACTAAAGAAAGAACACCCAAAAGCAGTGCATCATTGTTTCGCGTACCGGCTTGGACTGGATGGAAATAATTTTCGCATAAGCGATGATGGAGAACCATCAGGAACTGCGGGCAAACCAATTCTCGGGCAGATTGAAAGCAAAGGATTAACGAATGTATTGGTAATCGTAGTGCGTTATTTTGGTGGCACATTATTAGGCGTGCCGGGATTGATCAATGCTTACAAAACCGCTACAGCAATGGCTTTGCAGTTAACGCCTATCATTCGCAAAGCGGTTGAAGTAAACTATCAGTTACAATTTGATTATATGCAAATGAATGATGTAATGATACTGGTGAAGAAATATAATTGCACGATTATAGAACAGGAATCACAGCTTTTTTGTGTTATGAAACTTGGTGTACCACTGAACAGATTGGAGGAGTTTTTATATAAGGTGAATGATTTAAGAGGAGTTGGGGTGAATAAAGTATAACAATGCAATTGAAATTATTCTATTGGATTAGCATCTGTTTTCAATCTCTGCAAAAGCTCACTTACCTGAAGACGATTTGCCCACTCTTCTATATAATCCAAATCAAGGTTTCCATATTGGATTTCATAAATTCGTAATGCATCTGTAAATTGTTTTTCACTGCCACCTGAAAGCTTTGCCCATAGTAGCTTTGCTAATATTGTATCTTCGGGTCGGGAAACTTTCATCTTGAACCCAAATACATTTTCTTCATACCTTCTTTCAAATCGTGACTTATCAAAAGGTCTTTCTGTCAAAATCCAAAAATCAGCTTTATCTCCTTCTTTAGTATCAAGCAGATTAAACATGCTTTTATATTTAATTGCTTCCTTAATGCTGTCTTCCGATAAATAATACTGCGGTGGAGGAAATGCTTTAATTAATTCTGATATTACAGATGATTTAATATTGACGACAATATCTACATCATGTGTTGCGCGTGGCTCGCCCTGGATACTGGAAACAATTGAACCTGTAATCATATAATCAATATGATTCTCGTCCAAAATTGAAAGTACATTCTTTAATAATTCCTGTTGTGGCATTTTGCAATTCTCTCTAAATATAAATTCCTTATTTCACTTTCGCTTTTGTTTGGAAACCTTTTTTGTAAACCATGTAAGAATAATGCTTTAGTCATTGCTGAAAGTTCGAACACTTTTTTCAAATGTTCTTCCGGTGTCATTCTCTTCAAGGTTTGAAGATACAGATGGTGATTGGGGTGTGGCTTAATATCCATTATTTTAATTTACTTTCTTTTTCCAAATTTAATTTTATTCATTTTACATAGGATGTTTGTAACAAAGAAGGATGTTCAATAAAACCCATCATTTCCTAAACCTTTCACTTACTACTAACTCTTTAGTTCCTGCTGTATAAGTGTAAAAACCTTCTCCGTTTTTTACACCAAGTTTTCCTGCTGTTACCATATTTATCAATAAAGGGCAAGGTGCATATTTTGTGTTGCCAAAACCCTCATGCAAAACATTTAAAATACTTAAACAAACATCAAGACCAATAAAATCTGCCAATTGCAAGGGACCCATTGGATGCGCCATACCCAGTTTCATAATTGTGTCAATCTCTTCTACACCTGCAATGCCTTCATATAAACTAAAAATAGCTTCATTGATCATTGGCATCAATATTTTGTTCGCAATAAATCCCGGATAATCATTTACGACACAAGGAGTTTTTCCCAATTGTTTGCTTAATACAACAATTGTATCAGTGACTTCTTTCCTGGTTGCATAACCGTTGATGACTTCTACCAGTTTCATCACTGGAACAGGATTCATAAAGTGCATGCCAATTACAAGTTCTGGTCTTCTCGTTGCAGCGGCAATTTTGGTAATGGAGATAGAAGAAGTATTGGAAGCAAGTATCGCATCAACAGGTGCAGCTTCATCAATTTGTTTAAAGATTTTTAGTTTAAGTTCTGTGTTTTCTGTTGCAGCCTCTACTACAAGCTCTGCATTTTTTACTCCTTCAGTAATATCAGTAACTGTAGTAATGTTTGCTAATGCTTTTTGTTTTTGTTCTTCGGTAACAGTGCCCTTTGCAATTTGCCTGTCAAAATTTTTTGTAATAGTTTGTATGGCTTTATCTAATTGTGCCGCATTTACATCAATAAGATTTACAGTAAAACCATTTTGAGCAAACACGTGTGCAATGCCATTGCCCATTGTTCCTGCACCGATAACTGAAACCCATTGAATCATGATTAGAATGATTTAAATGATTGAATGATTATCGCAAGAATGAAGAGAAGCAAATGTAAGAAGTTCAGTGTTTAGCGGAGTTGCTAAATGATGCCATGAAAACAGAAAGTAAAAGTGAGTGACACAAGAGGTGATGCCATAAAAAACAAATGCTGGAAACAAAAAAATATTAGCAGATTTATAAAACAAATTTTTCTCCCTTTTAGGGGATGGGGGCTTAATCTTTCTTCTTAAAATCTCCCCGTTTCCATGCTTCAATAAATTCTGCCCATGCCATCGGATTAAAAATATTTTGCGGAGGCACCTGTCCCATGTAAGAATATTTTGCAGCCTGCTGTCGCATTTGTGCACTTACAGCCTCACGACCATCGGCAGGCAAAGCAGCAATCAAGGCACGCCGTTTGGCTTCAGCATTATTTTCACGGGCTATTTCTAAGTCATCGGCGGGAACATTTGTATTCACAAAGTCTCGTTCAAATTGTGCACGTGTTGGCCGAGGTCGCAAAATTGTTGCCGGCAAATAAGCAGTATCACTTACCATTAACTGGATAACACTGTATTGATTTCCCTTGAGATTATCGGGAATTGTAATTGTCTTGTCTTTAAAGCCGATGCATGAAAAACGTATCCTGTCGCCCTTTAGCACAACAATAGAAAATACGCCCTGGTTATTTGTAAATGTTCCGCGTAGTTTATCTTCCACGATTACACTTGCCGATGGTATTGCCTGCAGGCTATCTGCAGTCATCACTACACCATACAACTGCACCACAGAATCCCGCCCGTTATTTTGTGCAAAACTGTTCAGGGTTGTAAGCAATGCAATGGTGAAAATCGAATATTGTAAAAATCGCTTCATGCAACAGTTGCCGCTTGTTGGCTTTTATTTAAAACAAAATAACCCCATTGAGGATTAATTTTGCAGCAAAATAATTCTTTTTAACAAAAATATGTGCCATGAATGAAAATGATATATTGAAGGCATTAAGCAATGTTCAGGAGCCTGACCTCGGTAAGGACATTGTAACGCTGAACATGGTAAAAGATATAAAGATTGATGGCGATAATGTTTCATTTACAGTAGTGCTTACAACGCCTGCATGCCCTTTAAAAGATTTGATTCAAAGGGCTTGCATCAATGCAGTGAAATTAATAGTAAACAAGCAAGCCAATGTAAGAGTGAATTTTATTTCGAATACAACGACTAATCGTAAAGATTCGAGATTATTATTGCCTGCTGTAAAAAATATAATTGCTGTTGTAAGTGGCAAAGGTGGTGTGGGCAAAAGCACAGTGGCTGCAAATCTTGCATTGGCTTTTGCAAAGGGCAGCGCTAAAGTTGGTTTAATGGACGCTGATATTTATGGGCCAAGTGTGCCGATGATGTTTGGTGTTCGTGGTCAAAGACCGGTGATGAAAGAGGTGAATGGCAAACCAATGATTGTTCCGCTTGAGCGTTTTGGTATTAAGCTGATGAGTATTGGTTTATTGGTTGATGAAAAAAATGCAGTGGTGTGGCGCGGACCAATGGCGAGCAGTGCTATTCGTCAATTCGTATCTGATGTAGATTGGGGCGAGCTCGATTATCTTGTTATTGACATGCCACCCGGCACAGGCGATATACATTTAACGCTCATGCAAACAGTGCCTGTAACAGGTGTTGTAATTGTTACCACGCCGCAAAATGTTGCACTGGCCGATGCGAAGAAAGGCATTGCTATGTTTGGTCAGGCGCAAATCAATGTGCCGATTATCGGCATTGTGGAGAACATGTCTTATTTTACTCCGGAAGAGTTGCCCAACAATAAATATTACATTTTTGGAAAAGAAGGCGGCAGGCGGCTTGCAGAGGAATATGATCTTCCTTTTCTTGGCCAAATTCCATTGGTGCAAAGTATAAGAGAAGGCGGCGATATGGGTGTGCCTGCAATGGTGAGTGATGATGCTGCCAGCGTAAAAGCCTTTGAAGATTTTGCAGGACTAGCAGCAAGAAATATCGCAGTGCGTAATGCAAATATACCGGTGACAAAAATTGTGGAAGTGGTAGAGTAGTTTTATGCCTGCCTGTCGGCACGCAGTTTTTTGCTTTATGTTACATGAGCCGATGCTGCTATTAAGCTTTCGTTGCGTCGCATTACGTTCATCGTTCTCTTTTCTTTTCAACAATAGAGGACAGCAATTTATAAACTTAGAACACAGAACTTAGAACTTTTATGTACAACATTCCTCACTTCAAAGCTTCAGACAACAAAGAAGTAATTGCTTTCATGCATGCTAACCCCTTTATTACCCTTTGCGGCGTTGATGCAAATAACAATCCTGTTGCTACGCATGTTCCGACTTTAATCGAAGAACGTGATGATAAAATTTTTTTACTGGCTCATGTAATGCGTAAACAGCAGCATACAAAGGCTTTTGCAGAGAATCCAAATGTCCTCGCTATTTTTCAGGGAGCGCATAGTTATGTAAGTGCAAGCTGGTATGAGAACAAACAAGTTGCAAGCACATGGAATTACCAGGCTGTTCATGCAAAGGGTATTTTGAGATTTTCTGATGAAGATTCATTGCGTAATTTATTAACGAAACTCACCGAAAGATTTGAGAACGATCCGCACTCACCTGCGCTTGTGCAAAATATGGATGATAGTTATATTACCGACATGATGAAGGCGATCATTGCATTTGAAATTGAAGTAACAGGCATCGAACATGTTTTCAAATTAAGTCAAAACAGAGATGAGAAAAGCTATGAAAATATTATTGAGCATTTAAGTGAACAGCATGCAGATGCACAAGCAATTGCAGCTACTATGAAAGAAAGACAACATAAAGTTTTCCCTTCATGAAAAGATTCATTTCTTTTATCAGCATAATTTTCCTGATGAGTTGCAGTCCTCATATTAATCCATCTTTCTCACCGTTAGAGAAAGGAAATTTTGATAAGGAAGGTCACCGTGGTTGCAGGGGACTTATACCGGAAAATACGATCCCTGCATATTTAAAAGCAATTGATCTTGGTGTAACAACATTGGAAATGGATGCAGTGATTACAAAAGATTCGCAGGTAGTGATGAGTCATGAACCTTTTTTTAATCATGAAATAACAACAAAACCAGATGGAAGTTATGTAACGGAAGCAGAAGAAAAATCATTGAATATTTATCAGATGACTTATGAGGAAGTAAAAACTTACGATGTAGGAATGAAACCAAATCCACGTTTTCCGCAACAACAAAAACTGCATGCTGTAAAACCTTTACTAACAGTTGTGATAGATAGTGTTAAAACTTATGCTGCAAAAAATAATAAACAACCTTTACAATACAATATCGAAACAAAGTGCACACCTGCAACAGATAATATTTATCATCCTACGCCTGATAAATTTGTTGAGTTGTTAATGACGATAATTAAAGAAAAGAAAATAGAAGACAAGGTAATTATTCAATCATTTGACATTCGCTCATTGCAATATTTATATCAACATTATCCTGCAATTAAAACAGCATTGCTGATTGAAGAAACTGATAAAAAAACTTTTGCATTGCAATTAAAAGATCTTGGTTTTATTCCTACCATTTATAGCCCTGCTTATCAATTGGTAACAGCTTTACTTGTAAAGCAATGCCACGATACAGGAATCAAATTAATTCCATGGACAGTAGATGATAAACAGGAAATTGATCGCTTAAAAAATTTAGGTGTGGATGGAATTATTACTGATTATCCGAATTTATTTTAACTCTAAGCTCTTATAAAACCAACACAGAACTTAGAACTTAGAACAATTCTCACTTATTTTGCCGGTGCGACGTTTACAATTGTTCTATCCTTATCCATTTTTATCATTGCCATAATTTGGCGCATATTATTTTCCATTCCTTCAGGACTGCCATCGAGGAAAATTATATTACCCCTACCCACTTCTGCAAAATTCTTTATCGCTTCTGTCCACATGCTGAAGAGAATTACATTGGTATCAAGATTTGCCTGCTTCATTTGTTCAGCGGCCTGTGTCATACCTCGTGCAACTTCTTCACGAAATAATGCAACACCCTGTCCTCTTAGTCTTGCTGCTTCACGTTCTGCTTCAGCAGCGATCTTAATAGCGTTACCTTCTGCCTCTGCTGCTTTTGTTTTTGTGATCAGCAATGCCTGGCCTTCGTTTTCTGCGGCAGCTTTCAAATTGTTACTGGCAACTACCCTGCTCATACTTTCAAGGATAAGCTGGTCGAAGGTAATATCGTTTATCTGAAGGTCCTGCAAATGATAACCCCATTCTTCCAGTGAATGATCAATCTGATCTTTTACAAACAGCACTATCTCCCTGCGCAATAGCAATATTTCAGCCTGCCGTTTCGTGGCTACAAAGGAACGGATAGAACCCTCTACTGTACGAATTAAAGCCTGCAACAAATCTTTGTCGTTAATAAATTTAAAAGCAACTCTTTTAATTGTCTCTTCATCTGCATTCTGCACGGAATACAAGAGCATTGATTTGAAATAAACATTTGCCTGGTCTACAGTTATTGCCTGGAACTCCAGTTCTACAGACCGGTTTTGAATACTCACTCTTTTATATATCTGTTCTAATAAAGGAACTTTAAAATTTAAACCTGGTTTTAGGATACGTTGATATTTACCAAACATTGTTACTACAGCAATCGTTCCCTGGTTTACACTAACCAAACCACTGAAGATGATAAATAATAATATCAGTAGCCACCAATAAGAAAAAAGAAAGTCCATAGTTTTTATTTTAAGGAACGAAAGGTAAGGAATGATCGAAGAAAAAAATTTAAAATTCAACTAAGGGCTAATAAGTAATATGTAATTACTTTAATTGAAGAATAGAGAGTCTATAAAGAACTTACTGACTTTTCTTCCTTCAATTTGGAATAATAAATATTAAACAAGATTTCATTTGAATATTGAAAGTTAAATATTGAGTATTGAATATTTTTTCTTAACTAAGGCGGCATTGACATTAAAAATCAACTCTTCTCCTCCCACACCTGCACTAACTCTATTAACACTTCCATTGCTTTCTCCAGGTCTTTTACTCCCACCCATTCATGCCTGCTATGAATTGCTTGCATGCCAGCGAAAATATTAGGACAGGGCAAACCCATAAAACTTAAACGGCTGCCATCCGTGCCGCCGCGAATGGGTTCATTACGCACTTCAAGACCTGCTCTTTTATACGCTTCTTTTGCATTATCAACCACCTGCGGATTTTTATCAAGCACCTCCTTCATGTTGCGGTATTGTTCATACACTTCAAATTGCAAAGATGCTTTTGGATAATCTTTTATCACATTATCTGCAGTTGCTCTTAATCTTGCTTCATGTTTTGAGAGATTGATCGTTTCAAAATCACGTACAATAAATTCAATCGTCGCTTTTTCTGCAATACCATTTACTGCAACCGGATGCACAAAACCTTCGCGACCACTTGTTGTTTCAGGATTAAATTCATTTTTTGGCAACGCAGCTAAAATCTCACCCGCAATCTTCAATGCATTTATCATTTTATCTTTTGCATAACCGGGATGTGCAATAACTCCATTAATGATTATCTTAATGCCATCAGCACTGAATGTTTCATCTTCAAAGGTTCCTGCTTCGCCTCCGTCAAGTGTATAAGCATAATTGGCTCCTAACTTTTTCAAATCAAGATTAGCAGTTCCTTTACCAACCTCTTCATCAGGCGTAAATAAAATTTTGATAGTGCCGTGTTTTACATCAGGATGAGTAACGAGATAATTTGCTAAATCCATAATGATTGCAACGCCCGCTTTATCATCTGCGCCCAATAATGTTAAACCACTTGCGGTAATTATATCATGACCAATATGTTCTTTTAAATAAGGATAATCTTTTACACTTATCACCTGTGCTTTATCATCAGGCAGCACAATATCTTCTCCGTTATAATTTTTATGAAGAATGGGTTTTACATTGGTGCCACTGCAATCAGGTGCCGTATCCACATGGCTGCAAAAACAAATTACCGGAACCTGTTTATCTGTGTTTGATGGAATAGTTGTGTATACATAACCAAACTCATCTGTATGTGCATCAGTTAAACCAATAGTCCATAATTCTTCTGCTAGCAAGCTGCTCAGGTTCTTTTGCTTTTCTGTTGTAGGGCTCGTATTGCTTTGCGGATCACTTTGAGTATCTATTTGCACATAGCGTATAAATCTTTCAGCTACTGTGAATGAATAATCTTTCATCATGAAATAATTTAGAAGAAGCAAAGTAAAGTAAAGAATAGTTTCAAAAAGTTTACGAGTTTAGAAGTTTGCGGATTTATGAGTTTCACAAGTTTGTGCAATTCATGAATTCATGAGTCGGGTTTTTACATCTTTAGTTTCATTGAAAGATGATCATTGCATTACGCTGCTGCTTAGCGTTATAATGTACAACTGACCCGAAGTTTCCGGGACAGGCACAAGGGACGATGCCGCGAAGAATAAAGCCGGTATGAAAATAAAAATTATACCCATGCACCAGGTATTGCAATACAAAAACAATTTTTATCTTGCACGATTAACTTTAACTGCTCATGAAAAAATCAGTAATCGGTGCCATTGTTGGAGGCATCATTCTTTTTATCTGGCAGGCATTATCCAATACCGTGCTGAACCTTCATTATGATTCACACCGCTACACACCTGCACAGGATAGTATTCTCCATTATCTTAATGCACAACTTAAAGAAGACGGACGTTACTTTATGCCAACTCTGCCGCGGGGAGCCTCAATGGATGACTATGAAAAATTAGCAAGAACTTCTGAGGGCAAACCATGGGCAATTATTGATTACCACACATCACTGAAAACGGACATGCCAATGCAAATGCTCCGCACTTTATTAACTGATATTATTATAGTGTGGTTGTTGTGCTGGATATTATTAAAGATTCCAAACCGGAATGTGATCAATATATTTTTTGCAAGTTTATTTACCGGTCTTATTGTTTTTTTAAACAGCTTTTACACACAGTATATCTGGTACCGAAGCACAGGCCTCAATACATATTTAATTGATGCTCTTGCAAGCTGGGGACTATGTGGCATTTGGCTGGGAATATGGTTGAGAAAAACATAATTCGAAAGTTCGATTGTTTGAAAGTTTGAAAGTTGATCATTTCAAAATTTGAACATTATTTTATAAAATAAAAAGTTCAGAAAAAACATTCGAACAATCAAACATTGAAATTCTACAACTTATTAAGGGAGAATAATTAACGGGCTATTGTTTTTTATTTCCATCATTTCAATATCAAATATGAGATCTTTACCAGCCAGCGGATGATTTGCATCCAGCACTACCACGTCATCCTGCACATCTGCAATTACTACAGGAAATTGTTGTCCGCTGCCATCACTCATCGTCAAAGCCATGCCTACTTCCGGTTTTAAATCAGGAGGAAAACGATTAACCGGAAATTCCATAAACCTGTCTTCTTCCACTGAGCCATAAGCTTCTTCCGCAGGAATATTGATTGTTTTCTTATCACCCACACTCATACCGATCACACCATTATCAAAGCCGGGAATTACCATACCACTGCCTACTTCAAACTCAAGCGGCTGGCGGCCCTCAGAAGAATCAAATATTGTACCATCTGGTAACTTACCATGGTAATGAACTTTTACGGTATCCCCGTTTTTCACTTGCTGCATATAAAATTTTTTTGATGATATAATTTCTTTTTGAGGTCAGCTTAAATATTATTTTGGACTATTGTTGCGTCGCACACTTCTACTGAAGAATGAAATTCAACTGGCAGAGGAGCTAACTAATTTTGGCCGGCAAGATAAGCGTATAATAGTTTTTTGGCAATTATTTTTAGTTAACTTTCGTCCGCCTAATTATACCAAATGAAAAAGACTTTATTACTGATAATTCTTTTTACAATTCATTTTTTCTATGCACAAAAACGTACGATGTTTTCACAACCACTACGATCGTTTGTCAATGACAAAAAAAAGCTGCAAACATCAAACCAAATCCTGCCAGGGGCATATCAAACCATAGAATATTTACCTCTGCTTAAAAACAAACGTGTGGCTGTTTTTGCCAATCAAACTTCTGTGATTGGTAATACACATCTTGTAGATTCACTAAAAAAACTTGGGGTAAATATTGTAAAAATATTCGCGCCGGAACATGGATTTCGCGGCACTGCAGATGCAGGTGCAAAGGTTCAAACATATACCGACGAACAAACCGGCATTCCTGTTATTTCTTTATATAGCAGTAAAGTAAAACCTTCAAAAGAAGATCTTAAAGACGTAGATATTTTGTTGTTTGATATACAAGATGTGGGTTTAAGATTTTACACATATATTTCATCGCTGCAATATTTTTTAGAGAGTGCGATTGAGAATAAGAAACCACTTACGATACTGGATCGTCCGAACCCCAATGGCTTTTATGTTGATGGCCCTGTGCTCGATACCGCTTACAAAAGTTTTGTTGGCATGCAGCCGATACCTGTAGTGTATGGTATGACGATAGGTGAATATGCTACAATGTTGTATGAAGAAAGAATGTTGTCAGAAGATATAAAAAAACTTTTACCGCCAAAATCTGAAAAACAAGCAAGTCCAATAATTGTAATTCACTGTAAAAATTATACACATAGAAGTCGTTATACATTGACTGTAAATCCATCTCCCAATCTTCCTGATATGGGTTCAGTATATTGGTATCCGTCCACTTGTTTTTTTGAAGGAACAGTGATCACCGAAGGTCGCGGTACGGATCATCCTTTTCAAATTTTTGGTCACCCAAAACTGCCAGATTTTTTATACAACTTTACACCACACAGCAAGCCTGGTGCAACAGAGCCAAAATTTAAAGACCAATTATGTTATGGCTGGAATCTTTATGGTACCAACAATACCGGCACAAATACGCAAATACAATTAAAATGGTTGCTGCAGGCTTATCAACTTTTCCCCGATAAAGAAAATTTTTTTCTGCGACCAAAGAAATCTAATCCTGCACCAAAGGATTATTCATTTAACAGGCTTGCAGGAAACAATGAACTAATGCAGCAAATAATTGATGGTAAAACAGAAGAAGAGATTCGTAAAAGCTGGCAACCAAAACTGGAAGCATTTAAAAAGATAAGAAAGAAATATTTGCTTTATCCTGATTTTTAAGATTTTTATGTAATAATCTGTATTGCTACTATAAGGCTTTCGTTGCGTCACACTCTTGTACAACATAACTTTGCGCGACTGCCTGCTCCAACTAAAATAATCCTTCTCCATAAAAAAATCTAACTGATACTACATTTGCTGCATGAAAAATACTCACGACTCACCACTCACTATTCACGACTTACGAATTGTTTTCATGGGCACACCTGAATTTGCTGTAGCTTCTCTTGATGCATTGGTGAATGCACATTGTAATATTGTTGGTGTTGTTACGGCTCCTGATAAACCAGCGGGTCGTGGTATGAAGCTGAATGAAAGTGCAGTAAAAAAATATGCAGTTGAAAATGGTTTAAAAATATTGCAACCCGAAAAATTAAAGAACCCAAATTTCCTGGAAGAGCTGCGGTCACTAAATACAGATGTACAGGTTGTTGTAGCATTTCGTATGTTACCTGAAGTTGTTTGGAATATGCCACCGCTTGGAACCATTAATGTACATGCATCTTTGTTGCCGCAATACCGTGGCGCTGCACCTATTAACTGGGCAATTATAAATGCAGAAAAAGAGACAGGTGTAACTACTTTTAAATTGCAACAGGAAATAGATACTGGTAATATTTTATTGCAGGAAAAAATAACAATTGGCGAAGATGAAACAGCAGGTGAATTGCATGACCGAATGAAATTGCTTGGAGCCAATCTTTTGGTAAAAACAATAAAAGGATTAGCAGAAGGAACAATAAAGGAAACCAATCAATCCGAAATCCGAAATCCGAAATCCGAAATCTTGCATCATGCTCCAAAAATATTTACAGAAACATGTAAAATAGATTGGCATAAAACAATTGATGAAATTCATAATTTTATAAGAGGTCTTTCACCTTATCCCGGCGCATTCACTTATCTTAATAATAAAATGTTGAAAATTTATCGAAGCAAAAAAGAAGTTTCACTCAATGCCTTTAAAAACGGAAGTGTTCATTCAGATGGAAAGACTTACTTGAAATTTGCTTGCAGCAATGGTTTCATTCATGTTATAGATATGCAGCTCGAGGGGAAAAAGAGAATGAATGTTGAAGATTTCTTAAGAGGATACAGGATATAAGATTTACGATTTTATGTCTAATATCGATATGCCTGACATTAATTTTTAATCCCTTCACCATTCACCACTCACCACGCATGATTGACGATTGACGATTCACGATTGACGAGTCACTACTCACCACTCAACCGTTAAACGAAACTTTGATTCATTAATTCCTAAAACAGAAGCAGCTGCATCACTTACGCGGAAAGTTAAACCTTCGTTCAACTTCATGTCTTCTAATTTCCATAACACTTTCGCATAAAGGCTTTTGCCATTTGGTGATGATACTTTTACTATTGAACCTGAAGGAACTTCATTTGTGAGTATATAATATTTCTCGTCGCTCCAACCACTGTTGGTTTTGAAAGTCATAGCATCACCGCTTATGTTTTTTAGATTATTACTTCCTGGAAAATCTTTTGCAAAAAAGCCATTGCCTGTATCTTTTGAAGATGAATCCTGTGCAGGAAGCGGATGCATCGGGACCACATCCACACTTACAGCTTTAGCAATAAGTTGTTTTGATGTGTCGGTATTTTCTTTTTTTTCTTTTATGGTATCGGCAGTATTTTTTGTTTCAGTATTTGTTGTATCAGCTTTTTGTTCTTCCTTCTTTTGTAAGTCCGGATTTTTTGTCGCGATCATTGCCACACCTTCACTACTCACAGCCAAAAGCTGACCGAAATGTATATTTTCATTGCTAAGGTTATTCCACTGTTTCAATTGGTCTACTGTAACACCAAATTTTTTACTGATGCTGTATAATGTTTCACCCTGCAAAACATAGTGCGTCGCAACATCCGAATTTGCAGCAGGTGCAGATGGCATTTTTGCAACAGAATCCGGAGTCTCTTTACCTCCTGCCGAAGGGATTTTAATTTTTTGACCTATCATTAACTGACTCTTTGCATGCAAACCATTTAAACGCATAATATCACCAACAGTAGTATGATATTTTTGAGCAAGGGCTGAAAGTGTTTCACCCTGCGCAATCGTGTGTATTGTATATCTTGTTCCCTGTGCATGTATATCAACTGAAATAAACACGCTGCATAATAATAATAAAAGAAATAATAATTTTTTCATCAATCACGGTTTTAAAAACGCGTAAAATTAATCTTTTAAAATTCTCCGGTTTGTAGGGTAATAATTATTTATCCTGTTGTGCAAAACTTTAATCCATCCAAGCTGTACACCGCAATAATCAACAACGCTCCAGCCTTTCACCATATTTTCTATAAACAATTCTTTCTTTTTTAAATACTGTATTGCTTCATTGTAATTCAGATTACTGCGTGATATCTTTTCATTGAGCAAAAGACTTAAAGCGAGTTCATGATTAGGAATCAGATCTCTTCCTTTTAAAGCACCGATGGTAATACCTGCCTTGCGTAAATACAGATTCTTTTGCAATAAAGAAACATCTTGCTTCCACTGCGACGGAATGGCAATAATATTTTCATGGTGCTTAAAATAAAATAAATCTGCATCTTGTCTTATCCAGTCATTTACAACATTTATTTCATGCTTTGATGCACTTTGCAATTGAGTTGAATAAGAATAAAAATTTTCACCTTCATTTTTTTTAAATGCTGCAATAAAAAATCCTTCACCTTTTATTTTGTCAGGAAAAAACCTGTAACTATAAGCTTTATGCTTTTTAGTTTCAACTTCAACAATTCCCCAATTACTGCCAACTGAAAACTGCAAACTGCCAACTGAAAACTGTTCCATTATCCAATCAACTACCTCTTCGTCTTCTTTCTCCGAATAAGAGCAGGTGGAATAAATAATCATTCCATCTTTTTTCAAAGCAGGATAAACATCTGCTAAAATCCTTTGCTGGCGCTGACTACATAATAACACATTTTCTTCGCTCCATTCATTTATTGCACTGGGATCTTTGCGGAATAAGCCACTACCACTGCATGGTGCATCAACTACTATCACATCAAAATATTCCGGAAGCGACGCAAAATTCTTTGGATCGTTATTAATAACAATTACGTTGTCGCTTCCCCATTTTGTAATGTTCTCCACAAGAATTGCCGCCCGGGATTTTATTACTTCGTTTGATAATATTAAACCGTCTGTAAAATAAGATGCAAGCAATGTGCTTTTTCCACCTGGTGCTCCACATAAATCGAGCACCTTTAACCCCGAAGTATTTTTACCAACTGTTTGTTCCAACACATGCCACAAAAACATCCCGCTCGCTTCCTGCACATAATATGCGCCACCATGTAATAAAGGATCGAGCGTAAATGAAGGACGCTCACTTAAATATTTTCCATGAGGACACCATGGAACCGGAGATTGAATATTGAGCATTGAACCTGCCTGTCCGGCAGGCGGGCATTGAATATTGAAAGTTTTCCGTGGATTTAATCTTACTGAAACGATCTGTTCTTCATTTGAATGCACTGCTTCAAAAGCCTTTCTGTCAAAGCCTTTCACGCCTTCTAATGAATCTAGTAATGCTGTTGGTAAACTTTGATGCAATGCTTATTTATGTTTTACTGTAAAAGTATTGTAATCGTTTTAAAGCGATTGTTTAGGGGAATAATACACATCTCTTATGAAGCAAGAAGTAAAGATGCGATAAAAAATTTCCGATAAATTTTATGCCCAGGGTTTTTACTTATGCCAATACTACTGTTGTTCCAAAATGGACAGAATGATAAACGGAATGCGACGCAAGAGACGATGCCATGAAATGCTGCTCCTTGTAACATAAAAACATTACTTAAAAACAGAAGCCGGTTATCAAGTTATCAGGATAAAAATCATTTTATCATTCAAATCAATTAAGATCATTCTAAGCAAGTATTTCATTTATCACCTTTCCTTTCACATCAGTCAATCTGAATGGCCTTCCCTGGAATTCATACGTAAATTTTTCATGGTCAAAACCGAGCTGGTTCAATATTGTAGCCTGTACATCAAAACAATCCACTTTGCCGCTGATAGCACTGTATCCAATCTCGTCTGTTTCACCATAAGATCCTCCTTTTTTAATTCCGGCGCCAGCCATCCAAATAGTGAAAGCCTCGGTATGATGATCTCTTCCTTTAAAAGGATTTTGTTTGCCTTCACGATTTTCCATCATTGGTGTTCTTCCAAATTCACCGCCCCAAATTACCAATGTTTCATCGAGCAGGCCGCGCTGTTTTAAATCAAGAATTAATGCAGTAACAGCTTTATCACTCTGACGGCATTTATTGATGAACCCAATATCTATCGCAAGATTTGCATCAGTGCCATGACTGTCCCAACCCCAATCAAATAACTGTACAAAACGGACACCCTTCTCCACAAGCTTTCTTGCAAGCAATACATTATTTGCAAAACAGGCTTTGCCGGGCTTTGTGCCATACATATCGTGAATATATTGCGGCTCATCATTAATGTTCATTACTTCAGGAACAGATATCTGCATTTTATATGCCATCTCATATTGTGAAATGCGCGATAAAATTTCAGGATCATTATACTCCTTGTACTCCTGTTGATTCACTTCATTAATAGCATCAATTGAAGCTTTGCGCAAATCACGATCCATTCCATCAGGGTCTTTAATAAACAACACAGGATCTCCTTCACTTCTGCATTGTACGCCCTGGCACACGCTGGGCAAAAAGCCGCTTCCCCACACACTTTTACCAGCATCAGGATTTTTTCCGCCCGATGTAAGCACTACAAATCCCGGAAGATTTTGATTCTCTGTTCCTAATCCATATGTAACCCAGGAACCAAGACTTGGTCTGCCCAAACGAGGACCACCTGTATGCACAAGCAACTGCGCAGGCGCATGATTAAATTGATCTGTTGTAACTGCTTTTAGAAAACTAATTTCATCAACAATGGTTGCAAGATGCGGCATGTTCTCACTTACCCATGCACGACACTGACCATGCTGCGCAAATTTTGCCTGTGGGCCAAGCATCTTTGGCACACCACGAATGAATGCAAAACGTTTTCCTTCCAGTAATGATGACGGACAGTTCTGTCCATCCATTTTCATTAACTCAGGTTTGTAATCAAATAACTCAAGTTGCGAAGGCGCACCCGCCATGTGTAAATAAATTACTGCTTTTGCTTTACCCGGAAATGGGGGCAACTTTGGTGCAAGCGGATGTGCAGGATCAAATGCAATTTGCGTTGTCCCAGTTTTATTTTTGCCACAGCCAAACAATGCAGTTAATGCCAGGCTACCCAAACCCATAGCGCTTTCTTTTATAAAATGGCGGCGCGTATGCATACGCAAAACAGTATGTTCTGCTGCGCGCAATAATCTTTGATTATATAATTCCTTTTGTGTCATAAATGATTTTTATGAGCCGGGTTTTTGATGTTGATCTTCAATTTTTACCGAACTTTTTTCATTCCACTTTGGGGGTTGAAGCTTTAATTCTTCGTCACCACCTGATCCAAATTAAAGATTGCATTTGCAACAACAGTTAATGCTGCTGTTTCTGCATTAGTATGTGCACTCATACCTCCAACTATTTCGCAGGTTTTATCAGCGTCATTTTTAAATTGATTGTATGCCGTGTTATACAGGTTCATCAAAGCCTGTAAACTTTTTTGATCAATATCATAATATGTTGCGAGCTTAAATCCTATTCTTATTTGTTGAGCTGCATTACTGCCGCCCGCATCGCGCTGCATGCGGTATGCAAAATTTCTTGCGGCATCAATATAAGCGCTGTCATTTAATGTAGTAAGCGCCTGCAATGGTGTATTCGTATTAATCCGGCGAGCGGAGCATACTTCACGTGAAGCTATATCAAATGTGATCATTGCAGGATAAGCTGCCGAACGTTTCCAATAGGTATACACTGCACGGCGATACTGATCATCACCTTTGCTTTGCACCCAATCGGCACTGTTCCATGGGGAAAGCCAGATTCCTTTTGGCTGATAGGGCATAACACCGGGGCCATACATTTTATTACACATCAAACCGGAAATGCATAGAGACTGGTCACGTATTTCTTCTGCAGATAAACGTACTCTTGGTCCACGGGCATAATATTTATTGTAAGGATCTTTTTGTTGTAATTCAGGAGTGAAAGCTGAGCTTTGCTGATAAGCAGCGCTCATCACAATTGTTTTTATCAATTGCTTCATACTCCACTGATCATCGTTCATGAATTTGTAACTGAGCCAGTCAAGTAATTCAGGATGTGTTGGTGGAACGCCTTGTGTGCCGAGGTCTTCCAGCGTTTCAGCCAAACCAATTCCAAATATTTGTTCCCATACACGATTCACTATTGTTCTTGCCGTTAATGGATTTTCTTTTGATGTTAACCACATTGCCAAACCCATCCTGTTGTGCGGTGCTTTTTTTGGAAAAGGATTTAATGAGTGGGGAACATCAGATTCTACTTTATCGCCTTTCACCAACCAGTTGCCGCGCTCAAAAACATAAGAGGCACGATGCATATCAGTTGGGTTATCCATCATGATTGGCGTGGCGGCAATATCTTTGGTAAGCAATCTCCAATATGTTTTTTTCATTTCAGCATAACCAGCTTTGTCTTTGCCCGGAAATTGTTTTGTGAAATAAAGCCAATCCAACACAGCCCCATTGTCAGTAGGTTTTTTAAGATTGGGATTAGTATAAGTGAAGATGAGATTATGAGTTCCATTTATTGGTTTGAGATCGGTTTCTGCTATTTTCCATCCATCTTTAGTTTTATTCAAAGGGATAGTTGCAATTACGTCGCCATTGGCATTATCAATACGAATCTGCCATGTACCTCCTGAAACGTAACCCTGGTAGCGAAAAATGAGATGGTCTTTATTTTGCAGATTTACATTTTTCAGTCTGCATACTGCATTATGACGAAATGCAGTCCACTTGGTATCGGTTAATTCGCTGTTGGTAAAACTATCACACACCAATGAATTATAAGATGGCTGCCATGTTTTTAAAAACTTATATGCTTCTGCTGCCTTTTGCTCTGATGCATTTTTTCTCATCCAGCTTACAACATTGTTTAATTCCTGTTCCATTGTATCATTATAGCTGCGCAACAAAGGATAATCATCAAAAGTATCTTCGTCTCTTGTGTCATTGAAGAATGCCATGAATTTATAATATTCATCGTGTTTGAAGGGATCATAAGGATGACTGTGGCATTGCACACATCCAAATGTAGTTCCCATAATCGCCTGCCAGGTTGTATTTACTCTGTCGAGCACTGCAGCGGTTCTGAATTCTTCGTTATCGGTGCCGCCTTCATCATTGGTCATTGTGTTGCGGTGAAAAGCCGTTGCGATATAATCATCATCAGTGGGATTAGGTAAGAGATCACCGGCAATTTGTTTTACAAGAAAAGTATTATAGGGCATGTCATTATTAAATGCCTTTATAAGCCAGTCGCGATAATGCCAGATATTACGGCTGTCATCCCGTTCATAACCTTTTGTATCGGCATAGCGCGCAAGATCAAGCCACATAGCTGTCCATTTTTCTCCATAATGCGGGGAAGCAAGCAGGCTATCTACCAAATCAGCATAAGCATGATCACTATTGTCGTTTAAAAATTTTTTTGCAAGACTATCCGGAGCCGGCATGCCAAGGAGATCAAAGCTTACCCTTCTTAATAAAGTTTGTTTATCTGCTTGCGGAGAAGGTTTTAATTTTTGTTCATTGAGTTTATCAAGAATAAAATAGTCCACATCATTTTTTGCCCAATCACTTTTGGTTGAGATCAACCCAAAAAATTTTTTTGGCGTTGGTACTTCTACAGGTTTCAGAGGAACATAGCTCCAGTTTTCACCCCAGGGCGCACCTTCCTTTATCCATTTGCGTAAAATATCAATATCCTCTTTACCAAGTGGTTCATGATGATAAGGCATTCGCTCATCAGGATCACTAAGCGTAACGCGGCGTATCATTTCACTGTGATCAGGATCACCGGGGATGATAGCATATTTTCCTGATTTTGCTTTTGCCAATGCCTGGTCGCGAAACAAAAAACTAAGATTTGCTTTTGCCCGTACGCCACCATGACAAATGATACAATTTTTATTGATAATAGGTTTTACCTGTGCGCTGAAATCAACTTTTTGACTGTTTAAATTAACAATCCATGCACTGGCTATAATAAGTGTAGACAAAACAATGATAACTAACAGCAACCGTTTACTAAAGTGTTTGCGCATAACAAAAAATGGGGAATCAAAATTACTAAAATCGTGGCTTTTTGCTTTAAATCAATTTTATATTAACAGTTAAAGTTTTTTTTGAATGTGACCATGACAAAATTTTCTGAGTTTGCTTTTAAGAAATAATTTGACAATCATTTATTCGGCATATCGCTCTATGAGTTGTTATATTTTTTAAATTACGATTGAAACGGTAAGATTATGAATGAATTGACCGGGTACTTTGAACATATTTCTTCGCTGCACAGAGCATTAATCTTAGCCTGTGGCATAACATTTTTCTGGTTACTCGAAAGCATTATTCCCCTGTTCGAATTCAGATACAATAAATGGAAGCATGCCGGCATCAATATATTTTTTACAATTACAACGATTGTTATAAATTTTGGATTCGCTTTTTTGATTGTTATCACAAGTGACTGGTGTGTTAAACATCGTTTTGGTATAGTGCAATGGATTGTAATGCCTTTATGGTTTGAATTAATTATCGGGTTAATGCTGCTCGATCTCATAGGAGCTTATACTATTCATCTTATACAACATAAAGTAAAATGGATGTGGAAATTTCACATGGTGCATCATGCGGACACGCATGTTGATACCACCACTGCCAACAGGCATCATCCCGGTGAAAGTGTTTTCAGGGCTGTATTTGCCGTAATCGCAGTATTTATAACGGGTGCTCCTATATGGATGATAATGCTTTATCAAAGCCTGAGTGTGGTGTTGGCGCAGTTTAGTCATGCCAATATAAAAATGAATTCAACATTAGACAAAGCATTGCGATTAGTATTTGTTACACCAAATATGCACCGGGTACATCATCATTACATGCAACCCGAAACCGACAGCAATTATGGCAATATCTTTTCCCTGTGGGACAAGTTGTTTGGTACTTACCGTTACAGACCGGCTAATGAATTAAAATATGGATTAGACATATTGAAAACCCACAATGATGAAAATTTGAAAGACCAATTAAAAATTCCTTTTGATAAGAGTGTGAAGACTGATTTTTAGTTTTTTGTTACCGGCTGTATTACTGCTATTGATCTTCGTTGTGTCACTCCCTTGTACGTTTTGTTCTTTATTCCGCAATTATGAACGCATTAAGTATCGCTCTACTGCAGCAATTGCCGTATTCAACCGCTTCTCATGATCTCCGCTTATTTCTACCCAGGGAGTTTCCTGATTGATGAAAATGTCCTTGTAAATCCTGTATAATTCCTTACGTGGTTCTTCAGCAGGATATTCACGCAACTCATCCTGCACCCAGGGCAGGTCTGTAGTGCAAAGAAGATAGAGATCGTATTTTCTTTCAGCAATCTGGTCAAGTATAAATTGATGACATTTACCGAATACATATTCACACCAAACTTTCATTACATACATATCGGTATCAATGAAGAGAAGTTTGGAGCCTGCCTGTCCGGCAGGCAGGTTTGGAGTTTGGGGTTTGGGGTTTCCCGTTTCTTGTTCAATATTTTCTTTCCCTAATGCCCGCAGGCAGGGCTCCTCCTCTCTTGTTTCTTGCTTCTTGTTTCTTGTTTCTTCATTCTCACCTCGTACTTCATACTTCACGCTTCGTACTTTCTCCATGTATTCATCCTCTAATTTCAACTGGCCTTTTGCTATCGTAAGCAAATCTTCATAAATATAATCTTTACCGTGAGCAAGCAAATATTTCCTTGCATATTCGGGGCACCAAAGTGTATTAAAATGATATGCAAGTTGTTCGCACAAAGTGCTTTTGCCCGTACTTTCAGGCCCTATTACAACAATTTTTTTTATTGGTTCATTCATGCTGCAAGAATGATTTGTGCATCTTGTTGTTCTTTGTAAATGCGAATCATGACATCATTAACCCTTGAATGATACTTTTTTACAAAAAAAGTCGTCAACCAAAAATGTTTACACAGTAAAAAATGAGGTTTTGTAAAAATGAAATCCGGAAACAAATGATACCACCGGTAACCTTTTTGATAGAAATGATTATCACATGCATCAGCGAGACCAAGATCTTCAGCAGCAACAATAGCTGCATCACGCTGGCATCGTGATTTAATAAATGGCTTTACAATTCTCGGCCGAAATCCATAAAAATAAAATTGGTCGCGAAGCATTTTATAATTCTGGTATCTCGATCTTGCATCGAGTTGCGGAAAAAGCGGCATGCTGATAAAGGGGAAAAGTAATATCAACCTTAAAGTAAAATCGCCATGCTGTAACCATTCTTCGATATCCAGCCATTGATAAACTGTATAAAGCATAATTATTTCAAGGATGGTTACAAGATGAAGCAGTTGGCCAATCTTTATGTATGTATAGAATTTATGCAAGTGATGCATATTGATGAAGAAAGAAAAATGATTTATAAATTTAATAAGAGAATATAAACATGAAGCTCTTTTAACCAAAACTTACATGTTGCTTTTTGTAGTCAACTGCCCTGTTTTTCCATTCAATCAAGCCTGCAACTGCCATTACCAATAAGATTAAATAATATACACTTGTAAAAACAAAACCTTTTACAAAATACAATGGAATAGATGCAGAATTGGTTACGATCCACCATATCCAGCTCTCCACTTTTTTCTTTGCCATCAGCCACATCCCCGTATAAGCGGCGGCACTTGCAAATGCATCAGCCCATGGAATTGCCAGAGGCGCAAAAGAATTTTTAATATAAGTAAGTGCATAGTATATCACAACATAAAATACCAAAAAGAATAAAAGTTGTTGTATCCATTCTTTAGCGTTTGATGTGGTGATGATAACTACATGGTGTTGCTGCTGATCTTTCTTTGCCCAAAGAATCCATCCGTAAACGCTCATTACAGTGTAGTAAAAATTTACACTCGCTTCGCCAAACAAATGTCCCTTAACAGAGAGATAGATATAAATGATCGTATTCACTAACCCAACAGGGTAAACAAGAATATTTTCTTTTTTGCTGTACCACACACTTGCAATACCTGTAAATACAGCAATATATTCAAGCAGTGATGTGCCCTTCATTCCTTCAACAAACTGCTGAAAAATTTCCTGCATTGTCATGCAGTGAAGATACGTTAGAGAAATATTATTGTATCGTAGTCGTTGATTTGTTCAGTAAAGTTCAGAATGTGAAAGTGCCCGTCCCGCTAAATGCAGTTTGGACGCAGTGACGCACGAAGTCTCAGGGCAGGCACAACAGGTGGAGGCTGGGTTGCAAAAATTTATCCTGCAAAATAAATGGTGAGCGGTGTATCTCACGTTTGTCATCTTACGTCTCACGATTTAAACACTCACACTAATCACTCACAATCATCATCCAATCTTCAACCCATTCTCAACCTTCTTA
>WNFY01000336.1_pt1 | contig 40515 bp, 43 predicted proteins | sample 5400091 | NCBI WGS metagenome assembly WNFY01 (sample SAMN13153364, study PRJNA577476) | soil metagenome | isolation source: 60 cm soil or saprolite under grassland replicate 1 | place: USA:California | collected 2016-06-15 | reverse complement strand
GGATGGTGTTCCGCCGAGATCACGCGCGCGATGATGAAGGCGCCGAGCTCCTTGGCCTTGTCCTCGACGCGCTCGACCTCGAGCCCGATCATGGTGAGACGGTCGACGATCGCCTCGAGCGATGCCGCGGTGTCGAGATGCTCGCCGAGCCAGCCGCGGGTGAATTTCATCGCGGCTCCTCGGCGGACCAAGCCGTGTATCTCGCGACGCGCCACTTGCTCAGATTCCCTCCCTCGCTTGCGGGGGAGGGTAGGGAGGGGGCCGACTCCAGAACCTCGGCAATCAAGCTCAATACACGCGTGAGCTTCATTGGCGCGAGTTCCCAGTGCCGCCAGTATTTCTCGGAGCGCCTCCCCAACTCTGGCCCCCTCCCCCCTTGAGGGGGAGGGAGAGGGAGGGGGATCGTTTGGCATCCACGGCGTCGAAGATGGTTTGCAAAACTCCGGGCCGCCGGTGCGCCGTGTTTGTCATACCCCCTCCCGGTTCGCCTTCGGCGAACCGGCCTCCCCCTCAAGGGGGGAGGCGAACAGAGTTCGTGGCAGGACCGCGGTACTCTCATCTCGATTAGATTCCCCTCACCCACTCAGGCCTCCCGCGAGCGTCGGAAGATCGAGCGGGCGGAAGCCGTAGTGCTCGAGCCAGCGCATGTCCGCCTCGAAGAACGCGCGCAGGTCCGCCATGCCGTATTTGAGCATGGCGATGCGATCGATCCCCATGCCCCAGGCAAAACCCTGGAAGGCGTCGGGATCGATGCCGCAGTTCTGCAGCACCTTGGGGTGCACCATCCCGCAGCCGAGGATCTCCAGCCAGTCCTCGCCCTCGCCGAACCGGACGCCCTCCTTGTCGCGCCGGCACTGAATGTCGACTTCGAGCGAGGGCTCGGTGAACGGGAAATACGACGGCCGAAACCGCATCTTGACGTGATCGACCTCGAAGAACGCCTTGCAGAACTCCTCGAGGATCCATTTGAGGTGCCCGAGGTGCGCCTGCCGGTCGATCACCAAGCCTTCGACCTGGTGGAACATCGGCGTATGGGTCTGGTCGGAATCGCGCCGGTAGGTGCGGCCGGGACAGATCACCCGGATCGGCGGTTTCTGATGGAGCATGGTGCGGATCTGCACCGGCGAGGTGTGGGTGCGCAGCAACAGGCGCGAGCCGTCCGGCTTCTCCGGGAAGAAGAACGTGTCGTGCATGTCGCGGGCCGGATGGCTCGCGGGAAAATTGAGCAGCGTGAAATTGTACTCGTCGGTCTCGATATCGGGCCCCTCGGCGACCGCAAATCCCATGTCGGCGAAGATCGCCGTGAGCTCGTCGTTCACCTGCGTCAATGGATGCAGGCGGCCGGCCTCCGCGGGCGGCTCGCGGACCGGCAGGGTGACGTCGACCGTCTCGGTGTTGAGCCGCGCATCGAGCGCCTGCGCTTTGAGTACGTCCTTGCGGGCGGCGATCGCGGCGCTCACCGCATCCTTGAGCCCGTTGATGAGCGGCCCGTTCTCCTTGCGCTGCTCTGGGCTCATGCCGCCGAGCGTCTTGAGGAGCTCGGAGATCGATCCTTTCTTGCCGAGCGCGGCGACCCGCACGCTTTCGAGCGCGGCTTCATCGGCCGCGGCCGTGACGGCGGCGAGGATCCGCGATTCGAATTGGCGGAGATCGGACTTGAGATCGGACATGATATCGGACTGGGGCTCGCTCGATGGGCGAGAGGTTGTGACCGCCCGCAGCGCATGCCGTCAAGTCCGCGGGCGGATGGGTCCGGAGCGCGGCTCCGGCATGATCGGCCCAGAAAGGCGGCGCGTGGATCAGGCCAACGCGGCTTTCGCTTGGCCTACGATCGCCTCGAACGCCGCCGGCTCGCGGATGGCGAGATCCGACAGCACCTTGCGATCGACCACGACCCCGGCCTTGCCGAGGCCGGCGATAAATCGGCTGTAGGTCAGCCCGAACGGGCGCACCGCCGCATTGAGACGTTGAATCCAAAGCGCACGGAACGTGCGCTTTTTGCGCTTGCGATCCCGGTAGGCGTATTGCTGGGCGCGCTCGACCGCCTGCTTGGCGACCCGAATGGTGTTCTTGCGGCGACCGTAATAGCCCTTGGCGGCCTTCAGGACCTTCTTGTGCTTGGCATGCGCGGTGACGCCTCGCTTGACGCGGGCCATGGCTCACTCCATCGAAAATGTCGGGCGTTCAGCCGTAAGGCATCCATTTCTTGACGATTTTTGCGTCCGACGGCGACATCATCGTCGTGCCGCGCAGCTGCCGGATCTGCTTGTTGGTGCGCTTGATCATGCCGTGGCGTTTCTTCGCCTGGGTCGAGATCACTTTGCCGGTTCCGGTCAAGCGGAAGCGCTTCTTGACTCCGGATTTGGTCTTCAGCTTGGGCATTTGGCTCTCCCGGGGCCGAGGGATGCGCGAACGCGATCCGCCGACCCGTCCTGAAATGCGTGCTGGTATGGAGCACAATACCGCCGCCACGGCAGCCCTTGGCCGGGCGGCGGAAGGCCGGCGTTATGGCAGATGGGCCCTTTGTTGGCAACCGCCGGGATATGCCAGTCGCCAGCCGCTAGCGCGGGGCGAGCACCATGACCATCTGGCGGCCTTCGAATTTCGGCTCCTGCTCGACCTTGGCCATCGGCGAGAGGTCGCCGCGGACGCGCTCGAGCAATTTGGTGCCGAGCTCCTGGTGGGCGAGCTCTCGGCCGCGGAAGCGCAAGGTGATCTTGACCTTGTCGCCTTCCTCGAAGAACCGCCGGATCGAGCGCATCTTCACGTCGTAATCGTGATCGTCGATCATGGGCCGGAACTTGATTTCCTTGATCTCGACGATCTTCTGCTTCTTGCGCGCCTCGGCGGCCTTCTTCTGCTCCTGGTATTTGAATTTGCCGTAGTCGAGGATCTTGCAGACCGGGGGGGTCTTGTTGGGGACGACCTCGACGAGGTCCAGCCCCGCTTCGGAGGCGATGGCGAGCGCGTCGCTGATCTGAACGGTGCCGTGGTTCTTTCCTTGTTGATCGATCAGCTGCACCTCGCGAACGCGAATCTCATCGTTGATGCGCGGGCCGTCCTTCTGAACGGGCAGCGCGGCTTTCATCGGGCGACGAATGGCGAAGACCTCCTTTGCCTGTTGCGACGCGCCGTTTCGCGGATACCGGCCCGCATGCGAGCGCCGGCCTCATCCACTACGTGGCCCGGAGAAGATCGGGAGAAACGACGCAGAAGTCAACGCCGTTCCGGGCACGACGCCAAGACGTGCCCGACGGCTTTGCGAGGGCCGCGTCGACAAGCCCAAATGCGGAGAGTTCCGCAAAAAGCGCGCGCGTCACGCATTGTTTTCGAGCAGCCCCGTATAGACGGCCAAAACCGCGGCAATGATCTGACCGGGCGAAAGCAGCAGCGTGGCGAGCCGTCGCGCTTGCGCTCCCACCGAGCTGAGCGCCGCAAGGTCGAGGGCTTCGGCCGCCGCAAGGCCGCGGGCGAGCGCCACCGGGTCCGCGGGCGCGACGAGCCAGCCGGTTCGCGCGGATTCCGGCGCGCGCGGCGGGGAGAGCACCAGCTCCGGCAGCGCTCCGAGCTCTGAGGCGACCACGGGCCGCCCCATAGCCAGCGCCTCGGCCGCGGCGCGGCCGAACGTGGGCGGGACCATTGCGAGCAGGGCGACGAAATCGGCGGCCGCATAGGCAGCCGGCATGTCCGGGCAGATGCCGACCTGCCGGACCAGATGACCGATGCCATGGGCGCGCGCGCCCGTCGCGAGCGCGAGTGCATAGGCAGGCTGCGGGCTCTTGTCGCCGGCGAGCACGAATACGACGTGCCGCAAGCCGCCGCTTACCAGCATGCGGGCGGCCTCGATCAGGACGTGCTGGCCGTTGGCGGGATCGATCGTCGCGGGAACGAGGACGATGCGCTCGCCGCGTTGCACGCTCCAGGTTTGCCGCAGCGCCGCGATCCGTTCGATGGCAACCGCGGACGGATCGAACAGCGCGGTGTCGATCCGGCGCGGGACCACGATGGCGCGTTCGCGCGGGATGGCATGAGCCTCGATCAACAGGTCGGCGAGATACCCCGAATGGGCCAGGATGCGATCGGCACGCAAGAGCGCCCGCGAGAACGCCCGGTCGCGGCCATGCGCCAGCGCTTCATCGCCGCAGCCGAGGACGAGCCGCGTTGCGAACGGTTCGATGGCTTTGGTGGCGAATTTTGCCGCCGCGACTCCGCGCGTATGAATGGTGTCGATCCGCTCCGTGGCCACGAGTTCCGCGAGCACGGGCCGGCCGGCTCCGGGCATTCGCCAGAAACCGCCGCTCTCGCCCGCGTGGGCGATCCACTCGCCGCCGAACCCTTGCAGCTCCGGGACGAGGGCCCCCTCGGGGCCCGCGACGATCGCGCGCGCGCCGGCATGCACGAGCGCCAAGGTCAAATCGAGCACCTCGCGCCCGCTATGATCGTCATCAAGCGCCGGAACGATCTGCAGGACCGTGGCTCCGGGAAGCCCGCGGGGCGCGAGGCGCCGACCTTCGGCATCCATGCTCATGCGCGCGCCTCGCCGTCCGATCCACGGCCGCGACATGGACCGCCCGCATGGTTCGGGCCGACGCTTGCCTTGACCGCGGGCTTGCGGCGAATGAATTGCGTGCAGCGCCCCATACGTTGCCCTCGGAGTTCCCGTTCCGCGCGACGGCGCGACCTTGTTTCCCTAAGATCGGCCCGACAGGCGAGCGAGATGAGCGATTGTTGCGCAAAATACCTGGACGTAGGAGCCGATTCCGCGGCGCGTCGCATCGCCGTGCGGGTCCAAGCCGGCACCGCGCCCGGCCTATTCTGGCTCAGCGGGTTCAAGTCCGACATGCGCGGGACCAAGGCCCAGGCGCTCGCCCGCTGGGCGAGCGAGCACGGGCGCGCCTGCGTGCGGTTCGACTATTCGGGCCACGGCGAATCGGGCGGGGATTTCGCCGAAGGCACGATCGGGCGCTGGCTCGAGGAAGGACGTGCGGTGTTCGATGCGTTCTGCCGGGGGCCCCAGGTGGTGATCGGCTCCTCGATGGGGGGCTGGCTCGCGCTGCTGATGGCGCGCACGCTGAGGCAATGCGCCGCGTCGGCGGGAGCCTCGGTCGCCGGCCTGGTGCTGATCGCGCCCGCGGTCGATTTCACCGAAGTGCTGATGTGGCAAAAATTCCCCCCGCAGCTCCAGCGCGCGATTCTCGAACAGGGCTTCCTGGCTCGGCCCTCGCAATATTCATCTGAGGCCTACGTGATCACCCGCGGCCTGATCGAGGAAGGGCGGTCGCATCTCCTGCTCGGCGGCATGATCGAGACCGGATGTCCGGTTCGCATCCTACAGGGCGTCGAGGATCCCGATGTGCCGTGGGACCATGCGGTCGAGCTGGTTTCGCATCTCGCCCAGGATGACGTGGTGCTCACGCTCGTCAAAGACGGCGATCACCGGCTGTCCCGGCCCGAGGACATCGAGCGACTGATCGCGGTCGTGGAGGAATTCTGATCCGCGGCATCGCCGCTTTCGCGATCGCGCGCCGCGAACAGCGCGCGCAGGCCCTCCCGATAGGTGGGATAGCGCAGCTTCACGGCGAACTCGGCCTTCAGTTTGGCGTTCCGCACGCGCTTGTTCTCGCCGTAAAAACTCCGCGCCATCGGGCTCATGCTCGCTTGCGCCTCCTCGAACCGGATCGGCGGCGGCAGGTCGCAGCCGATGAGCTCCGCCGCAAACGCCAGCACGTCCTGCGGCGGCGCCGGCTCGTCGTCGGCGACGTTGAAGACGCCGTCGGCCCGGCGGTGGAACGCCGCGTCGATCGCCTGCGCGAGATCGGCGACATGGATGCGGTTGAAGATTTGTCCGGGCTTGATGACGTGCCTGGCGCTGCCTTGCCGCAGTTGCACGAGCGCGTTGCGGCCGGGGCCGTAGATCCCGGCGAGCCGCAGAATCGCGATTCGCTTTGCTGCGCTTCGCGCGATGTCTTGCCAGCCGCGCTCCGCGGCGAGCCGCGCCTGGCTGCGGGCGGATCGCGGCCGCGGCTCGGTTTCCTCGTCGACCCAGCGCCCGCCGTGGTCGCCGTAGACGCCGACCGTGGACAGATAGACGGTCGTCTGCAGCCGCGGCGCGCGCGCGACCGGACCCGACAGCAATGCGAGCACCGGGTCTCGGTCTTCGGTCGGCGAGATCGACAGGAGCAGCGCGTCCGCGTCCGCGAGCGCGGCGAGGAGTTCGTCCGACGCAGTGCGGCCGTCGAATGCCAAGCCCTCGATCGGCAGCCCCGCTTGCCCGGCGAACGCTTCTACGCGCTCGCGGTGCGCGCGGTGCCGGTGATTCGATCGTGGCGATGGCCGAAGAAAGCGAGATAATGGCGTGCGGAATAGCCGAGACCCAAACAAATCAGCTTGGGCATGGCGACCCGTCGAGCGCCGCCGCCCATTCCGCCTGCACGCCGGCGTCCGGCTCCGTCCCACGCCGCTCCGCCGCCAACGCGCCGAGACGGATCGGCGTCAGCCTCGACAGCGCCCACACCGCGGCCCCGCGCACCAGCGGCGCTGCGTCGTCGAGCAAATGCTCGGCTTCAGCGGCAAGCGCCGGATCGCCGGAATTGCCGATCGCGATCAGCACGTTGCGCACGAACCGGATGCGGCCGGTGCGCTTCACCGGCGATTTGGCGAACAGCGCGCGGAACGCCGCGTCATCGAGCCGCGCAAGATCGGCGAGCCGCGGCGCGCGCAATTCCTCTCGGGCCACGAGCTTCGCCTCGCGGGTGGCTTTGGCGAATTTGTTCCAGGGACACACCGCGAGGCAATCGTCGCAGCCGAAGACGCGGTTGCCGATGGCAGGACGCAGCTCGCGCGGGATCGGCCCTTTGTGCTCGATCGTCAGATAGGCGATGCAGCGTCGCGCATCGAGCCGGTACGGCGCAGGGAACGCGGCGGTCGGACAAATATCGAGGCAGGCACGGCAGCTGCCGCAATGATCGGATTCCGCCGCGTCAGGCTCCAGCTCGAGCGTGGTGAAGATCGCGCCGAGGAACAGCCAGGAGCCGAACTCGAGCGATACGAGGTTGGTGTGCTTGCCCTGCCAGCCCAGTCCAGCGGCGGCGGCGAGCGGCTTTTCCATCACGGCTGCGGTATCGACGAACACTTTCGCCTCGCCGCCGAGTGCCTCGACGAGCGCACGGCCGATGCGCTTGAGCTTCGATTTGATGAGCTCGTGATAATCCTCGCCCTGCGCATAAGCGGAAATGGCACCGCTTTCCCGCGCTTTGAGAATCGCCAGCGGATCCCGGTCGGGGCCGTAATTGAGCCCGAGCATGATGATGGAGCGCACTTCGGGCCACAACGCCCGCGGGTCGCCGCGGCGCTCGGCCGTCGTCTCCATCCAGGCCATGTCGCCGTGCAGGCCCTCGGCGAGGAATTGCGCCAGCCGGGGTTGCGCCCCGGCGATCGCGTCGGGCCGCACGATGCCGGCGACCTCGAAGCCGTGCGCGCGGGCAAGCTCGCGGATCGCCCGCTTGCGGTCCGCCGGATCGCTCAAAAATCGAGATTGGCGTAGGTCGGCGACGGCGGCATCGCCGGCAGCCGGTCGGCCAGGATCGGCCGGAACGACGGTCGCGATTTCACCCGTGCGTACCAATTCTTCGCGCTTTCCTCTTCGTTCCAAGGCACGTCGCCCAGATAGTCGGCGCAGGACAGATGCGCGGCCGCCGCCAAGTCCGCATAGCTCATCCGGTCGCCGGCGAGCCAGTGCCGGGCTCGGGTCAGCCACCCGAGATATGCCAGATGATACCGGATATTGCTGCGCGCAACCCGGATCAACTGCGCATCCGGCGGGCCGCCGCCCTGGTCCAGGGTCATATAGCGCTTGAAAATTTTTTCGGCGACCAGGATCGAGCTCACCTCTTCGAAGAATTTTGCATGGAACCAGTCGGTCAGGCGGCGGACTTCCACGCGTTCGCGCGTGTCCGGCGGCAGCAGCCGGTGCTCGCGCAGCTCCGCCCCGCGGGTCTCGTCGAGATATTCGGCGATGATCTGCGGTCCCGGAACCGCCGGGTGGCCCTCCTCGACCAGCACCGGCGTGGTGCCGGCCGGGTTGAGCACGAGAAACGCTTCCCGGCGTTCCCACACGCGTTCCTCCACCAGCCGCGCAGGCATGCCGTATTCGCCGAGCACGGTACGCGCGAACCGCGAATGCGGGCAGAACGGATGATGGAACAGCGTGAGCGCCGGCGCTTCGGGTGCGGCTGCGCCGCTATCGCGGGAGGGAATCGGGGGCGTCACGGCTCATTCCTATAGGAAAGCCGTGCGAAGGGAGCAACCCGGCATTGCCCCTGGCCGCGCTTTGCGCCACAACGCGCCGATGGCGATCCCGTCCCGCCCGCCGCTTCCTCCTCGCCCGGAGCCCCAACCCCATGCTGCTCGATGTGTTCACGGCGACGATCCTCGGCATTGTCGAAGGGCTGACCGAATTCGTTCCGGTATCGTCGACAGGGCATCTGCTGCTGGTCCAGCATTTCTTCGGATTTGGGGACGAGACGTTCGGCAAGAGTTTCGCGGTGCTGATCCAGCTCGGCGCCATCCTGGCGCTGGTGACCATCTATTTCGTCCGGCTGTGGAAGATCGCGCTCGCGCTGCCGAGCGATCCCGATGCGCGGCGGTTCACGATCGGCGTGCTCATTGCCTTCCTGCCGGCGGCGGTGATCGGCGCCTTGGCCTACCGGCTCATCAAGGAAGTGCTGTTCAACGTCTGGATCGTCTGCATCTCGTTCATCATCGGCGGCATCATTCTCATGTGGGTCGACCGGATGGAGCTCTCGCCGCGCTACAAGGACGCGACGAAATTCTCGCTGCCGATGTATCTCGGCATCGGATTTGCCCAGTGTCTTGCGATGATTCCCGGCGTGTCGCGCTCCGGCGCGACCATCGTTTCGGCGATGCTGTTCGGCGCCGACCGGCGCTCCGCCACCGAGTTCTCGTTCTTTCTCGCCATTCCGACGATGCTCGGAGCCTTCACGTACGATCTCTACAAGAACTGGGCGCAGATGGGCGGCAGCAACACGTTCGTCGTCGCCGTGGGCTTCATCACTTCGTTCATCGCCGGCTGGTTCGTGGTGAAGACCTTGCTCGATTACGTCTCGAGCCACGGCTTTTCGCTGTTCGTGTGGTGGCGGATCGTCGTCGGCGCGCTCGGGCTCGTCGCGCTCGGCTTGTTCGGGTGATCGCGTTTCCCGCGCGCAGTCAGCACGAAGTGGTGCGCTGCAGACCCCGGATCCATGAGCGCGGTCGGCGAGAATATTTGGAGGTCGTGGTTATGGGTTCCGGGTTCGCGCCTTCGGCGCGCCCCGGAATGACACCGATATGATTTACGCCAGCCTTCGGCGGAACTGGCCGGTCTTGCGGAACCGCCACAGATAGGTCGGCACGATAGCCGCGAATGCGGCCGGATCGATGCCGAGCCCGGCAAGCGTGCGGCCCTCCTGCACGGCCTCCGGCGACACCACGTTGTCGCGCTTGAGGAGTTCGACTTGGTCGGGCGTGAGCAGGGGTTTGGGCATCAATTGCAGGAACAACGCCTGCAGGCGGGCGATCGCGAACGGGATCGGCACCAACAGCCTGCGCCGCTCGATGGTGGCGAGCACGAATTCCATCAGCTCCTTGAATGTCCTCGTCTCGGGTCCCCCGAGCTCGTAGATCGTGCCGGGCCTGGTTTGCCCGTCGGCCGCCTTGGCGATCGCGGCGGCGACATCGCCGGCGAACACCGGCTCGAAGCGGGTGCGGCCGCCGCCGATCAGCGGCAGCACCGGTGAGATGCGCGCCATCGCGGCGAAGCGGTTGAAGAAATCGTCCTCCGGTCCGAACACGATGGAGGGCCGGAAGATGGTCGCGCCCGGCACCGCGGCGAGCACCGCCTCCTCGCCTTGCGCCTTGGTGCGCGCATAGCGCGAGCGCGAAGCTCGATCGGCGCCGATCGCCGAGACGTGGATCATGCGCGCGCCAATCTGCGCCGCGGTCCGGGCGACCGCGCCGGCCCCCGCAGCATGAACCGCGTCGAACCGCTGGCGCGAGCGCTCGAACAGGGTGCCGACAAGGTTGATGACGATGTCGGCGTCGCGCACCGCAGTCTCGACCGAGGCCGGATGGCGCACATTGGCTTGCACCGCATGGATCTGGCCGACCCGGCCGAGCGGCTGCAAATGGCCGGCAAGCTCGGGCCGGCGCACCGCGACGCGGATGCGGTAATGGCTTTTCGCCAGCGCGCGCACCACGTGCCGGCCCAGGAATCCCGAGCCGCCGAATATAGTCACGAGCATGTCGACGTGGTGCACGGGGTCCCCTCTGCGGCGCGTCGAGCCGATGCGCCGCGCCTGTCGATTCCGCGCGAATACAGGATCGTTGGTGGGCTGTACAGGGCGGGCTGCGTCGGCCATGATGAATGCCGCGTTTCCGTTCATAAACCTATTGGGGAATATCAAAGGCTTAAGCCGGTTCAATTTCCAAGGAGGGCATCTCTAGATAGCAGAAATTTTATAGCTCACCTTCGGTTGCGGCCGGGCGGGTCCACGCTGCCGTACGGAGGGGCTTGCCCGCACCGGCACGGACGCGCGTTGACAAGGCGAATCCCCGACACTTATGTGTGCGCTGCAGCCCAGGTGGCGGAATTGGTAGACGCGCTGGTTTCAGGTACCAGTGGTGAAAGCCGTGGAGGTTCGAGTCCTCTCCTGGGCACCACTCCGTGGTCCGATATCGTCTGAATTCGTCCCAAAAAATGGAAGGATACGGCCGCTAAGGCTGGCAAATCCGTGCGCGGCCAAGTTCGCCGCACCAAAGGCCCCAACCCAAGTGCGCCAAAGAAATAGCGTGACCAGCCAATTTCGATCGTGGCGGGCAGCCACCTAGACGGCGGTTCGCCGCGGCCGTCAGCTGAAAGCCGGACCCAGAGGCCATCGTTCGCTACCCAGCAGTTGCGACGCTGAGCTGCCGGACAAGCCGGGCGGGCAGGATCGACCGGCGCGACGACCAGAAGCGGCCGACACGCCCCGACGCCTTGCACGCCTCCCAGATGGCGCGCCATCCAAAAGTCGCTCCCACGGCGCGCCGTGCCCGGTCGGCATTGGTGCCGGATAACGCGTGAGCGCCGTATTTCTCCCAGAGCCGGAGGTGAATGGCGTTGCCGATGACCGCAAGGTGGGTGAAAGCTTGCGGGAAGTTGCCGAGAAACTCGTGGGTTACCGGGTCGATCTCTTCGGCGAAGAGGCCCACGTCGTTGGCGCGGGCGATGAGGCGCTCGAACAAGTCCCGCGCCTCTTGGTCCTTGCCGAGCGCGAGATAGGCGTCCACCAGCCAGAAACTGCAGATCAAGAACGCCCCTTCTTCGCCTGCGAGTCCGTCTTCGGTGCGATAGCGCTCGACGTAATCGCCGCGGCGCAGCTCGGTTTCGATGGCGGCGACCGACCGCTCCAAGGTCGCGCGGTCGACCGGAAACCCGAGCATGGGCGCCAGGAGCAGGGCGGCGTCGGTACCGGGATGGTCGTAGGCCTGCAGGAGATGACCGCCCACAGGGTCGACCCCACGCCGCAGGATCTCCTCCTTGAGCCGATCGCGTAGCGCCGACCATTCCGGCTGGTCGCCGAGCAACCGTAGGCCGCGATCGAGCGCGACCCAGCCCATCATCTTGCCGTGGACGTAGTGACGCGGATCACGCCGTGCCTCCCAGAGTCCCTGATCCGGCTCATGGATGTGCGCGGCAACGAACGACACCAGGTATTTGATGAGGGCCCGCTCTTTCGTGTCGAATTTTCCGCCCAAGGCCGCAGTCAGATGCGCCCAGTCGACGAACTCGCCATGAACGTCGATCTGGCGCTGCTTGTAGGCGGCATTGCCAATGCGTACGGGCCGGCTGCCGCAATAACCCTCGAGGTGCTCCAGGGTCTGCTCGTCGAGCCGCATTTCCGCGCCGATGCCGTACATAACCTGGATCTCGCTGGGCCGCTGGCTACACACCAGCTTGAGAAATCGGCTGAAGCCTTTCGCTTCGCCGCTGTAGCCGAGGACGGCCAGCGCGTAGAGCGTGAAGCTCGCATCGCGCAGCCAGCAATAGCGGTAATCCCAGTTGCGCTCGCCGCCGATCCCTTCCGGCAGCGAGGTGGTCGGCGCCGCCACGATCGCGCCGGTCGGCGCATAGGTCAGCAGCTTCAGCGCCAGCGCGCTGCGCCGGACCATGTCCCGGTACGGTCCATTGTAGCGGCAATAGGCGATCCACTCGCTCCAGAACGCATGGGTGACCTCGAACAGGCGCGAGACGGCATCGGTCGAAGGCAGCCGCGAGAGGGGCGCAGGCACCACGATGAGATCGTGACGCCGTCCCGCCTCGACGCCGAGTCGGCTAAGCGCCAGATCGCCGGTGACCGAGAAACCGATACCGCAATGTAGCGCGGGACCGTTCTCCGCGAACACGCCTCGCGGCGTCGCGACGAGCCGCGCCGGCGTGCGGGCGTAGTTGATCGACGCCCGAAAGACGATATCGAACAGTACCTTTCCGGCGAGCCCTTCGATCGTGCGGATCAGCAGGCCGGGCGCGGACAGCGAGACATAGTCGTGCGCACTCGCGCCCGGCTGACGGCCGACCGGCATGTAGTCGGTAACCGAGGCCTTGCCGGTCGAGGTGGTGAACACCGTGCGCAGGATGTTGGTGCCCTCGAGATACGAGCGCTCGACCTCGAAAGTGTCCACCGGCGTGACCGACAGGAAGCCGCCCTTGCCGGCGTCGAGAAGACGGCAGAACACGGGCGGCGCATCGAAGCGGCCGAAGGCGCACCAGTCGATACTGCCGGCGCGGGAGACGAGCGCGCAGCCGTGGCAATCGCCGATAAGCGCGTAATCGCGGATCGGAAAGTACGTAGGAACGGCTCGCGGGCCACCGATGGATTGCGAGCGGCTTTCCGATGTCGGCCATCCCGCCTGGACGCACGCGCGGGTCAGGAAACTGTTGCTGCTATCAAGAGCACTCATCTTGGGACCATGTCTCGATCTAATGTTGCGCCACGACCAAAAGCTGGAGCGCCGTTGAGATGCCTCAGGTTATCGCCCCGCCGTACGCTACTCGCCAAGCACGGCGTCGTCACCGCAGAGCAAATCAGTCGGCAAGCTCAGGATTGCCCACGGCCCGTGGCAAGCTTGATCTCCCGCTGGTGGCAAGCTTGATTTCGCCCGAACGCGTGTCGGTGATGCAGACATCGCCTCGACACTCGACGCGCAGCTCAAGCCGCAGCCAGACTCGCATCAGCAATAACGACATCGCGACCCCGACCGTCATCGCCGCATAGACCGGCAGTGCATTGGGCGACAAGCTCGGAATTCCGAAGAGAACGAGCGTGTCATTGCCCCCCGGCACAAATGCCGCACCGAGTCCCATCAGCAGGCCGCCGAAGGCATTCCTCAACCAGTGGAGTCTCGGCTGCCATTCCAGGCGAAAGCTTTTTCGCTGCCAGGTCGACAACACCATTCCGGCGAGCATCGCAGCACCCAGGGTCCAGCGCTCGATCGCAGGCCAGTTTCCGTTGCCGATCAATGCCTCGACGCTCTCTTGCAGCATACCGGTAGAGCCCCACCTACCATAGGCCAGGAACAGCAAGCCGTTGGCCAATCCGATGAGCATCGCAGCCGTAGAGAGACGGTATCGCCGTGCGAGCACGAGTTCGTGCAAGCGAGCGCCCGCGGACCGCGTACGCCACCAGCGCGTGATTTCGCGGAGCGCCCACAAGAACAGCGCGATGATGATTGCCGTCGTCCAGGCGATCTGCAATCCGAACATGGTGCGCTCCGGCGACGGCGGGGAAAGCCGGGTTGCTTGCATAAGGACCGCACCGGAGACACCGCCGCAGACAAACCCGAGCAGCGTCGCAAGCATGCTCAATTGCCCGTCGGCGAGCCGCGACATGGTCGAGATGGCGCAGGCGCCGTTGACCGCTGCCCCGATACCGAAAACGAGGCCGCCGGCTACGGATAGCCACGAGAGCGACCAAGCCTCGAGATTGCCACTGGCCGACGGCATGAGCCAGAAGAAAGGCATCGTGACAGCGATCACCCACAGCACGGTCTTGCCGATGCTCGCAAGCATGTACGCGCTGCCGGAGCTGATCACCTCCGCAACCGCCCGCACGTTGCAGATGCTCGCGCGCTGAGCCGCAAATCCCAGCAGCGACGCCAGTCCGCAGGAAATGACGAGGACGCCCATGGTGATTTACCGATCCGGTAGACGGACGAGGATGGATATCCCGACGAAAAGCAACCATCATCGTGGTCACGGCGATTGTCCCGCGCATGACCTAAAATTCGGCTCCACATTGGGCTTTTTGACGTGGAACATGGTCGATCCGGCAGTGCCGTGGACAGGACCCCACCCTCGCCGGCTTCGAGCAAATGCCACAAGATGCGGCGGCGCATCCAAGCCGCGAAAGTCGCACCAACTTGCGGACCCGGTGTCGAACGCGTAGCCCCGCGCGATCCGATGGGTGCGATCGAAGTTGTCATACCAAGTACGGTCTCTCCGTCGTCATTGCCGGGCTTGACCCGGCAACCCATGCAACCCCGCCTCAAGCTGGGAAGTCGAATGAGTGCACGGGTCAAGCCCGCGATGACGATTTGGAATTTACCGGCACCGGTATCAGCCGGCACCAAGTGACATGCATGCCGCACCGGCGGCTTGCCAAGCGTCATTCGCTATGGCCCAAACGTCGGCCTTGATGCCCAATCGAACCGCGCCTTCTCATCGGCCGTGAAGCGCTTGAGATGCTGCGGTGCGGCAGCCTTGTTTTGGCCGAAACCGGGTCCATGGTGACGGGCCTGTGAATGAACCATCGCCGGCGCCGTCGAAGCGGTGGCGAGCAGGATCGCGGCGGAAACCGCGATCATCGATTTGGTGAACATCGTGGTATCTCCTTGGGCTGACCCGATTGCGGGTCGTATGATCATGAATTCGGACCGACGAGAAAAAAGTTACCTCCCGCGCGGCACGATGGGAGGATATTGATGGGAGGATATTGTAGGTCATATCTGTTGCGCTCGCCGCGTGCGCACCATCATGATGCAAATCCCGCTCTCGCCCCTTTATTTGATCGCGATCACGCCGAGTTGAACATTTCTGGTGGCCATGCGGAGGTGGCCAACGCGTGACCAGTGAGATTGTCCGTAACGTTTTCGCATGACGAAGCGAATGTACTTCGAGAAAGGGGAAATAGGATGCGGGGAGACAATCCAGAACTGCACCTTTTTATTCGAGGTTTGCTGGGACGAAAAATAGCATTGGAGTGGACCGGTTTCGGCTGGAAGGCTCTGCTCGAGTGTCAGTGGGTTCCGGTAGAAGATTTGATGATCCGGCATTCGGTGGTGAACCTCGCGCTGATTCGGCTGTCGCGATCAAAGCAGGGCGGCCGCCAAAGGGAACAGGTCGAACGGGCCTCGCCCTCCCCCGAGGATGGTGAGGCCTTCGATCAGGCGCGGGCAGGTCCGCATTGGATCGTCGGCGGTCGCTGCGGCCGTGGCCAGGGTACCGCGTAGACGCGTTGGACGAGGCCGCGGTCGATCCCATTCCGCCGATGACGAAGGACGATGGCTGCTTCGGATTGGATATGGTTCGCACTGCCGCCGCAGCGATAAAGCAAAAGGGCCATGGTCACGATCCACGCAGATGCGGCAGCGCCTTATCGATCGCCAAGCCCACCGGCAGCATCTCCGGGATCACTCGACGGGTGAAGTGATCGAGGACGGTCGTGATCTGATCAAAGTGTTGCGCCGGCGGTGGACTGGCGGATGCCAGAGAGGACAGGAGTCGTTCAGCTGCGTCGCGTGCAAGCTCGACAGCGACCTCTCGCGTCCGGCCCAAGGAGCCATCGTCGAGATGCGGCCGGATGCGATCGCAGATGGCAGCGAGGAAGCGCGGCCAGTGCGCCAGATGGAGATAGAGGCTCGGCACCGCGCGGGGGTCGCCGCCATGCAGTAGGGCAATATCTCGCACCCGCTTGGCGGTCTCGGCGTCGAGATCCCCAAGCTTCAGGAGGGATGGAAGCGCCGGGATGGCACGGCTGGGCGTTTCCCCGGGCAAAGTTGCGCCTCGACCGGCCGCCTCCGGCCGGTGCAACGCCAAGCACAACGCCGTAAGCGCGATCAGGTTGAGCCCGTTGCCCCGATTGTACGCGTCAAGGACGCGCCCAATGGCAAACCGATCGGCGCCGTCGAGGGTGGCCAACATGGTCGGATCGAACGGCGCCAGCTCAGGGAGCGGTAGGTCGCGCTTCAGCCGATCCAAGGCCGCATCCAATTCGCCGGATAGCACGGCGGGTCGGACCGCCCCCCACACCCAGGGCAGCACGTCAGGCATCGTCGCGAGATGGCGGTAGATGAGGTTGACGAGGGGTAGCCGCATGCACCGGCGCATGTCGGCATAGATGCCCGCGATGTCGCCCGGCGCTTCGCTTTCCGAAATCTCGTGCAGCCGCATCGTCGATATTCCTGTCGGCCCGTATACCATACAAATTTTATCGAACCGCCCCTCCAAACCTGGAATCTCGATCGAGATACCAGACATCGACGCGGCGCCTCGTTCTCGTTTCGCGCGGGGCGCGTGCCCGCGGCGGCGAGCAAACGTCCATCGGCACTCTCCGCCCGGCTGTATCATCGGCATGCCGGAAATTCTCGGAACGGACGCGGCTTCATCGCGCCGGTGTGAACCATCGTGATCGGAGGTGAGGTAACAGCGAGACTCTCATCCGCGAATTAACCGGCAATGAAGACGGTCAAGGCGATGAGCAACGCGGCAAGGTCCCGATCCAGTCCCCGCCTTGCCGAACTGGGCCGCCAGCGGCCACTGCAGGTCGCTGGCGGCCGCCTGTAACGCGATGTCACCTCGGCAGAGTGAGTCAGGGTGATAAGATCTGACGTAACAGCAAACGCCGCGTCGCAGGCCAATGGAAAACCGCATTGGAATCAAGCATGAGCTACTCACTCGCCGTCGCAAACCGCACGATGCACATGAGGATCGTCGTCCTCGTTCCCATTCTCCTGCTTTGCCTAGAGCCCGCGGCGTTCGCGGCCACCACCACGCCCACCTGCACACGCGAGCTAGCGGCGGCCGAAACGAGCTTGCTCAAAACGCTCGTGCACCTGGACAGCATCGCCAAGGGCCATCAGGACGAAAAATGCGCCGTTTACCACAAACATGTCGAGATCGTGACCAAGGCGCGCGAGGTGTTCGTCCGTTGCATGACGAGCCCGGAGCGCGAGACGGATATCGATCAGCTCGACGGTTCCCTCAGGGACACCTATGGCGTGATCGCCAGGAGCTGCGGCGATCAGTGAGGACGGCGCGAAAGCAGACGCGCTCGAACTCTTCAGACGAATTCCGTATCTGTCAAAACGTCATGCGAAGCTTGTCCGGATCAACGATGAAGAAGTGGAGTTTATCGGTTCTTACTTTCCCTGCTTTCTGGAGCGCTCACCGATTCCGTGGCAAGCGCCTGCAACAGCAGCGACACCCCAGCGTTCCGTACGCCTTCCCTTTTGAGTTGGCACGCATACGCGCCGCAGCACATAGCGACCGGCGCCAGACATTCGCAAGTGGGAGGCACGCTGAAGGCCAACACATTCGGAGATGTGAAAATGACTAATCGCCGGCCACCGGGGCGACCGACCTCTTATGACAAGAAGGTTGCTCTCCTTTTGCAGGGTGGTGGCGCACTCGGCAGCTACCAGGCTGGCGTGTACGAGGCGCTGGCCTCCTCCGAATATCTGCCCGATTGGGTGGCCGGTATCTCCATCGGCGCGATCAACGCGGCGATCATTGCCGGCAATGCGCCGGAGAACCGCGTAGCGCGTTTGCGCAGCTTTTGGGAGGGAGTCACCGCGCCCACTGCGTGGTGGCCCTCTGGTCTGAGCAGACCGCTCGCCAGTTGGCAACAAAAGGCAAGCGTGCTTTCATCTCTGATGTTCGGCCAGCCCGGCTTTTTCAGCCCGCGCATTGTGCAAGAATGGGTTTCACCGCAAAGACCCACTAGTTACTACAACACCAACGCGCTCAAGGGCACGCTGGAGCAGATGGTCGATTTCGACCGCATCAACAACGCAAAGGAGATGCGTTTCAGCGTGGGGGCGGTGAATGTGCGCACCGGTCGCTTTGCCTATTTCGACAGCGATGAAATCGCCATTCGTCCCGAGCATGTGATGGCCAGTGCCGCGCTGCCGCCAGGCTTTCCTCCTGTCGAGATCGAAGGCGAGCATTACTGGGACGGCGGGCTGGTCTCGAATACACCGTTGCAATACGTGCTGGATTATTATCCGCGCCGTAGTCGGCTAAGCTTTCAGGTCGACCTGTTTCAGGGTTACGGCAAACTCCCGAAAAATCTCGAAGAGGTCAGCGAGCGAGAAAAAGATATCCGCTATTCCAGCCGGACGCGGGTCAACACCGATGCCTACCAGCAAAGGCATGAGGTGCGCCATGCGATCAACGAACTGCACAAATTGCTGCCGCTGGAAATCGCAAGAACGGAACAGGCCAAGCGGCTCTATTCGTTTGGGTGCGTCACCGAGATGGACGTCGTCCAGCTCATCTATCGCCCCCTCGAACCTCAAGGCGCGTCGAAGGACTATGAGTTCAGCCGGGGGACGATGAACGCCCGCTGGGAGCAGGGGATGTCCGATGCCTCCACCACATTGCACACCTCGCCATGGCTCGCGCCAAAACCGAGAGAAGTCGGCGTACGCGTGTTCGATGTGATGCACGACATCCTTGTCGAAAAGTTCCAAGCGACGACTGAAGCGAAGCCGACAGATGGCGATCGAACGAACACGCAGCCAACGAAAGGACGCTCGTCAAAGGCCCCGTTGGTCCCCGGAGTCGACAACCCGGGCCAGTTAGCCGGGCAGGAGAGCCGGTCGGCTCTGAGAACGCTGTAGCACCGACGGCTTTTTGTCGTCGTTTCTGTCGCGCCGGCAATCTCGAGCGAAAATATCGTGCGCATCCAAGACGCACCTTTGCGGCGGACGCCCTCGAGCGCGGCTGCGCGCGCATTCATCACGGAAGACCGCAACGTGCGCATTGATTCGACCGCGCGCGAAGCGTGGCTTTCTCGCATCTTTGAGTTCTACCCGCGGGACTTTCTGGCCAAGGCTCCAACCCTGACTGGTTATGTCAATCGTTACCGCGCCGTGCCGATCCCGGAAGATTTCAAGATCCGCATCGATTCGCGGACGTTGACTGGCCGCATACTTACGCGGTCCTGTTGATACCCTTGTTGAGTTCTCACATGATCGAAGGAGGAAGCAATGCGTCATCTCATAGCTACCGCCGCCGGCCATATTGACGATCCTGTCGACAGCATCCGCGGGAACCATCAAGCCGCGCGATGGATGGAGTGTCATCGATACACCTCAGTCATTTACAAGCCTTGTCGAGCGGCTCGAGGTGGCGGTGAAGAACGAGAAAATGGGTCTGGTAAATTCCGCTAGCGCCTCCGAGGGCGCGAAGACATTGGGGGTGACGATCCCCGGCAATCGGGTCGTCGGCGTCTTTCGCAATGACTTTGCCCAGCGCATGCTCAAAGCAAGCATCACCGCCGGCATAGAGGCGCCGATCCGATTCTACATCACCGAAAACCCTGACGGCACGGCGACGTTGTCTTACCGTAAGCCCACCGCAGTGCTTGCACCGTATTTCGAGGAGGCTGGAGCCGCTTTGAAGTCACTCGCAATCGAGCTCGACGGCATTTTCGCCAAGATCGCTGAAGGCGCGACAACGAAAAATTGATCACACCTTCATTGGGTGTTTCCGGTCCAAGGGTTCCCGCACTTTGCGGCCGAGCAGCGCGGCGGCGCGTTGCAGCGTGCTGAGGCAGACGAGAAATCTGGCTGCGGCCCGCGCCGATGTGCTCAGCGAGTCGCTTGCGCGAGAGCGCCTGCGCCCCCATGGCCTCGGCAGCGCTTGTTTCATCGCCTGGGCGATCTGCCAAGCAAAGACCTCTTTCCTCGCAATCGCCTGAAACACTTCGCGGTGCCCTCGTCTTCGACGAACTTGTCGAGGCTAGTGAAACTCTTGGAGCTGCGGCGGCTCTTCGTTGCCATTGACGTCCTTTCGTTTTGTGTGCTTCGGGCCCAGTTTCCGCGTGCGCTTGGGCTTACCGGAGCCAGCCGTTCTGCGGAAGAAACGACCGTGTCGGATGCGCCACGCCCAAAACAGGCCGGTTAGCGCCGTAATTATCGCCCCTAGCGCATTTAGCAACCCGGTTATGGCGTCAATCGTCACGCTGTCCATGACTGGGTTCCACGTTTGGAGACCCGTCCTATGGATAGCATTGGCCATCGGGTCGCAACGCACCGAGCGGACGCCGAGGGTCTCAAGCCCATCTTGCCCCGGGTTAGACCCGGGCAATCGTTGAGCCCGATTGCCCCTCCCTCGCCCCAGTGATAAACAGGCCGGCGCCCGGCGTTCCCAACAAATTCGCAAGAAATATCAAGTATAAAGCGCGACATGACGATACGGCTGCACCGCTCCGACTTGCCTGATCTGTCGCGCTATCGCGGCGCGGTCGCGATCGACACCGAGACCATGGGGCTCGACCCGCACCGCGACCGGCTCTGCGTCGTCCAGCTCTCGCCCGGCGACGGCAGCGCGGACGTGGTCCAGATCCCGGCGACCGGACGGGATGCGCCGAACCTGAAGCGGCTCCTGGCCGATCCCTCCGTGCTGAAGATCTTTCATTTCGCCCGCTTCGATCTCGCCGCGCTCTACCGTGCGTTCGGCGTCATGGCGAGCCCGCTCTATTGCACCAAGATCGCCTCGCGGCTGGCCCGAACCTATACGGACAAGCACGGCCTGAAGGATCTCGTGCGCGAGATGCTGGGCATCGATCTTTCCAAGCAGCAGCAGCTCTCCGACTGGGGCGCCGAGCAGCTCACCGAGGCGCAAGTCGCCTATGCGGCCGCCGACGTGCTGCATCTTCATGCGCTGAAAGACAAGCTCGACGCCGTGCTCGCGCGCGAGGGCCGGGCGGAGCTTGCGGCGGCCTGCTTTCGTTTCCTGCCCGATCGGGCGCGACTGGATCTCGCCGGCTGGGCCGCGGAGGACATTTTCGCGCATTCGTGAAGCGCCCTGCCGGGCTCGCGCGCCCCGGCGGGGCCACATTCCCCGGCCATTTTGCGCCGCCGGACCAGGCGGCGTATGATCCGCGGGCCTGATTCCGCGCTTGATGGGGGACAAAGCGCCTGACCACCGCGGCCACAGCCGAGCGAAGCGAGGGTTGGACGGCATCGCGCCGTTCCGATCTTTCGCAGGCGTTCCGCGTCGCCAGACGCCACAGCCGCCGAGTGCGTTTTCTGCGGATCGCCGTACCGACGTTCGTCGTGCTCCTCGTCCTCGGGTTTTCGGCGGCGACCTGGTTCAATCCGTTGCGGATCCTCGCCAAGCTGCCTAGCGGCGCCGGCACGCTGACGATCTCGGGCACGAAAGTCACCATGGAGCTGCCGCGCATCGCCGGCTACACCAAGGACGCGCGCGCCTACGAGCTTTCCGCGCAATCGGCCGACCAGGATCTGACCCGTCCGGAGAACGTCGAGCTCAAGGGGATCGCCGCCAAGGTCGAGCTGCAGAACAACTCGTTCGTCGAGATGAGCGCCGCGAGCGGACTCTACAACACCAAGGCGGAGCAGCTGCGGCTCGGCGAGAGCATCGTGCTGAAATCCTCCAGCGGCTATGAGGCGCGGCTGAGCGACGCGCTGATCGACATGCGCAGCGGCCAGATCGTCTCGGATCAGCCCGTCGAGGTGAAGCTCCTCAACGGCGTTCTCAACGCGCAGCGGCTCGAAGTGGCGGAATCCGGGTCGATGGTGCGCTTTTCCGGCGGCGTGGCCATGACGCTCGATCTCAACCGCGAAGCCGCGACGGGAAGCACCGGAGGCGCCTCGCGATGAGCCGCAGTTTCCTTCGCTGCCGCGATCTCGTCCCGCCGCTCGCGTTTCTGCTGGCGATGGCGGTAGGCGCGCCGGCGCAAACCGCGGCGCCGGCGCAGACCGCGGTGCCCAATGCGCTGCAGGGGTTCTCCAAGAACCACGACCAGCCCGTGAAGATCGATTCGGCGAGCCTCGAAGTGCGCGACAAGGACAAGATGGCGACGTTCTCGGGCGACGTGCATCTGAGCCAGGGCGACACCACGCTGAGCTGCAAGACGCTGGTCGTCTATTACGAGGACCATTCCCGCGCGGCGACCCTGAAGGCGGCGCAGCCGGGGCCCGGCGGGCAGCAGCAGATCTCCCGGCTGGAAGCCAAGGGCGGCGTTACCGTCAAGCAGAAGGACCAGACCGCGATCGGGAGCACCGGCGTGTTCGACATGAAGACCAACACGGTGACGCTCAGCGGCAATGTGGTCGTCACCCAGGGCCAGAACGTGCTGCGGGGCGAGCGGCTCATCGTCGATCTCACGAGCGGCGTCTCGCGCGTGGAGGGCGGCCGGGTCCAGGGATTGTTCCTGCCGCACAGCCAGCACGACACGCGGGCTCCCGGCGAAAAGGAACCGGTGAAGCCCGCCGCGCCGGTGCCGATGCGGCTCAATTGACGCCTGGCGCGGCCGGCATTGCGCGCCGCCGCCCGAGCGACTACACCCGCCGAAGACAGACTCGAGGCTGATGTGCTCGACGATATTTTCGCGTGGCTGAAGGGCGCCCGCGCGCCCGCGCGCCCGCGCCGAACCCGGCAGGACGACTGGCGCATGGACCTGCGGTCGGTCGAGACGCCGATGTTCGAGCGCCACGCCGACACCTCGATCTCGCTTGCCAAACCCCGGCGGCGGCAATCGGGCAACGGCGAGCGCCGGCCGGCGAGCGATTATCTTGCCGTGCACGGCGTGGAGAAGAGCTTCGGCGGGCGCAAGGTGGTCAAAGGCGCGAGCCTTTACGTGCGCCGAGGCGAAGCCGTGGGCCTGCTCGGTCCGAACGGCGCCGGCAAGACCACGGTGTTCTACATGATCACCGGCCTGATCAAGGCCGACCGCGGCCGCATCGAGCTCGACGGTCACGACATCACCAGATTGCCGATGTATCAGCGCGCGCGGCTCGGCATCGGCTATTTGCCGCAGGAGCCTTCGATCTTTCGCGGGCTCAACGTCGAAGAGAACATCCGGGCAGTGCTCGAAGTGGTCGAGCCGGATCGGCGCAAGCGGCAGCGTGAGCTCGACGCGCTGCTCGAAGAATTCAATATCGCGCGCGTGCGCAAGACGCCCGCGATTGCGCTCTCCGGCGGCGAGCGTCGGCGCGTCGAGATCGCGCGATCCCTGGCGACCCGGCCCGCCTACATGCTGCTGGACGAGCCGTTCGCCGGCATCGATCCGATCGCGGTGGGAGACATTCAGGCGCTGGTCCGCCATCTCACCCAGCGCGGCATCGGCGTTCTCATCACCGACCACAATGTCCGCGAGACGCTGGGGCTGACCGACCGGGCCTATATCATCTATTCCGGCCAGGTGCTGATGGAAGGGCGCGGCGAGGACATCGTCAGCGATCCCGAGGTGCGGCGGCTCTACCTCGGCGAGGAATTCCGCCTCTGAGCGCGAGCGGCGATGCTGCGTCCCGGCCGCCGATCGCACCCCTGGCATTCCGGCGGGCGGATCGGCTAGATGTAACGATGCGCCGGACTCTTGGTGTTAATCTTGTGCGATTTCCGCCGAAAAAGCCGGTGGAAGCCATCGACCCTTGCGAACCATGGCACTGACGCAAAAGCTCGAATTCCGCCAGAGCCAAGCGCTGGTGATGACGCCGCAGCTGATGCAGGCCATCAAGCTGCTGCAGCTCTCCAATCTCGATCTTGCCGCTTACGTCGAGGGCGAGCTCGAGCGCAATCCGCTGCTGGAGCGCGCCGCCGAGGCGGAGCCCGATCCGGGCGAGGCCAATGCGCAATCCGCGGAAGGCGAGACGGTATCGGCCGAGACGTCCGCCGCGGATTGGCTGGGCGAGGATCTGGCGACCAGCCGCTCGGCGATGGAAGATCAGCTGGGAACCCGCCTCGACAATGTCTTTCCCGAGGACTCGGGCGAAGCCTCGGTCCGGCCCGGGAGCGATGGTCCTGCCGGCTATTCGGAATGGGCCCGGGTCGGCGGCGGCGGGCGCGAGGATGCCGAGTACAACCTCGAAGCCTTCGTCTCGGCCGAAACCACGCTGGCCGACCATCTTGCGGGGCAGCTCACGCTCGCCGTCGCCGATCCGGCGCGACGGATGATCGGGCAATATCTGATCGATCTCGTGGACGAGGCCGGCTACCTCACCGGGGATCTTGCCTCCGTTGCCGAACGGCTGGGCGCGCCGATCGCCGAGATCGATGCCGTGCTGGCGATCCTGCAGAGCTTCGATCCGCCCGGCGTGTGCGCGCGCAACCTCACCGAATGCCTGGGGCTGCAGCTTCGCGAGCGCGATCGTTTCGATCCGGCCATGCAGGCGCTGGTCGCGCATCTCGACCTGGTCGCGAAGCGGGACCTTGCGGCATTGCGCAGGACCTGCGGGGTCGACGAGGAAGATTTGACCGAAATGATCGCCGAGATTCGCCGGCTCAATCCCAAGCCCGGTCTCGCCTTCGGGTCGACGCTGGTGCAACCCATCGTCCCCGACGTGTTCGTGCGCGCCGGCGCGGACGGCGGCTGGACCGTGGAGCTCAATTCGGACACCCTGCCGAAGGTTCTGGTGAACCAGCGCTACTACGCCGAGATTGCCGGCACCGCGCGCAGCGCCGCCGAGAAGACCTACCTGGCCGATTGCCTGCAGACGGCGTCGTGGCTCATTCGCGCGCTCGATCAGCGCGCCCGCACCATCCTCAAGGTGGCGACCGAGATCGTCCGCCAGCAGGACGGCTTCTTCGTTCACGGCGTGCAGCACCTGCGGCCGCTCAATCTCAAGACGGTGGCGGACGCCATCGGCATGCATGAATCCACCGTATCGCGGGTGACCGCCAACAAATACATGGCGACCAACCGCGGCATCTTCGAGTTGAAATATTTCTTCACGTCGGCGATTGCCGCCGCCGACGGCGGGGAGGCGCATTCCGCGGAGGCGGTCCGGCACCGGATCAAACAGCTGATCGATGCCGAGCGGCCCGACGCCGTCCTGTCCGACGATACGATCGTCGACAGATTGCGCGCCGCCGGCATCGACATCGCGCGCCGGACCGTGGCGAAATATCGGGAAGCGATGCGGATCCCCTCTTCGGTGCAGCGCCGCCGCGACAAGCAGGTTTCGACCGGCGCCACGCCGTGACCGGCTTTGCGCCTGACGTTTCGGCGGGCGCAGCGATGAGGCAAGGACATCGCGGCTGCGAGGGATTCATGCCGTTCCGCGTGTCGGGCAAGAACATCGACGTCGGCGAAGCGCTGCGCCGGCGGATCGGCGAGCGCATCGCCGAGACGCTGGGCAAGTTCTTCGACGGCGGCTATTCCGGGCACGCCACGATCAGCCGGGAAGGATTCGGTTTCCGCACCGAGTGCGCGCTGCATCTCGATTCCGGCATCATCCTGCAGGCGGACGCCATGGCGGCGGACGCCTATGCGAGTGCCGACCAGGCCGCGTTGCGCATCGAGCGACGGCTGCGGCGCTACAAGCGGCGCCTGAAGGATCGCCAGGCGAGCCGTCCCGACGACGCGCTCGACCTCGCGGCGCCGAGCTATGTGATCGCTGCGCCGCAGGGCGACGATGCGGGCGAGGTCACCGAGTTCAATCCGGTCATCATCGCGGAATCCACGACGGCGTTGAAGCGGCTTTCGGTCAGCGAAGCGGTGATGGAGCTCGACATGACGGGAGCCCCCGTCCTGGTGTTCCGGCACGCCGGGCACGGCCGCATCAACCTGGTTTATCGCCGCCCGGATGGCCACATCGGCTGGATCGATCCGCCGGCCGTGAACGTGGCCGGCGGCCATTGACGGGGTGGCGGTCGGTCCCTATGGTCCGCCGCCTTTGCCTACAGCCTCCGCAACTTTGCCGATCTTCGGACCGGGTTCCATGCCGCTCAACGATCTCATCGCGCCGAACGCGGTCCTTCCGGCGTTGAAGGTCAACAGCAAGAAGCAGGCGATCCAGGAGCTTGCCGCCAGAGCCGCGAAGCTGACCGGGCAAAACGAGCGCGGCATCTTCGAGACGCTGCTGCAGCGCGAAAAGCTCGGCTCGACCGGAATCGGGCATGGGGTCGCCATTCCGCACGGCAAGCTCGTCAAGCTCGACAAACTGTTCGGGCTGTTCGCAAGACTGGATCGGCCGGTCGATTTCGAGGCGCTCGACGGCCAGCCGGTGGATCTGGTTTTCGTGCTGCTCGCGCCCGAAGGCGCCGGCGCCGACCATTTGAAGGCGCTCGCCCGCATCGCGCGGTTGCTTCGCGATTCCGATATCGCGCGCAAGCTGCGGGAGTCCCGCGATGCCGAGGCGCTTTACGCCGTGCTGACCCTCTCGCCGCCGCGGGCGGCGTAGCGAGGCGATGTTCCGCCCCGCGCCTGCGGGGCATCCGGGAACCCACGAACTTGCCGTTGTTGAGATCGCCGAATCGCCGCGGGCGATCACGCCTTCGGTGTGCCGGTCAGTGCACGCTGACGGTTTCGAGCTGATGGTCCCAGGCGTTCGCCAGCGCCGCCTCGCGGGTGTCGGCCACCATGATCGGGGTGCCGTCGGCGGCATGCAGCGCGAACAATTGCATGCCCGGCGCGAGCTGTGGCGCCTGCGGGAAGAGCGTGTTCAGATCCTCGGAGCGGATCGCCTTGACATAGGCGATCTTGCCGCCGCCGATGGCGGCCAGCGCTTCGGGAGAGATGGTACGTGTCATGGCCCTCGACTCCTTCTCTGTCGAGTCCTCAAATTCCGTCACTCACGCTGGGTGATGGCGATCGTCTTCACCACGCGCTCGGGTTCCGGACGCGCGAGATCGATCGCCAGCAAGCCGTTCTTCAGGTCCGCGCCCAGCACCTCCATTCCGTCGGCCAGCACGAAAGTCCGTTGGAACTGCCGTGCCGCAATGCCGCGATGGAGATATTGCCGGGCCTTGTCGTCCTGCTGCCGCCCGCGGATGACAAGCTGGCTTTCCTCGATGGTCACGTCGAGTTGCTCCCCGGTAAATCCGGCCACCGCCAGGGTGATCCGGAGCCGCTCGGGATTGCCGCCTTCGCGCGGCAGCCGCTCGATGTTGTAGGGAGGATAGCCGTCGGCAGCCTTGGAGACGCGGTCGAGCGCTCGCTCGATCTCGTCGAAACCAAGCAGAAACGGGCTTGAAAGCGACGGCACTCGGGACATGGTTGCAAAGTCCTTGATCAGCGACTTTGCCGGGGCCCCGATTGGGCGCCCCGACGGCCTCAATATGGGCCTACCCGGTTACGGCTTCAAGAACGCCGGGATCGCCAAGGCGCTGGTCCGGTTGCGGCGGCAGATCGGCCGCAATGCCTGGCGCCGGCGCGGTGCCGAGCAGGCCTGGGCTTGCGCACGGGATCGCCGCGGGCGGCGACGTGTCGATGCGGCCGCCGGGAATCGGCGCGTCAGCCGGGCCGAATAGCTCCAGCCCTCGAGGCATCCGTGGCCGCCGCTCCCCGGCCCCAAGCGCCTCGAAATACCCGACGACCTCGAGGATCGTCAGGGGGCTGTAGGGCTTGGCGATAAGCCCCAGCGCAAGCTCGCGATGCTCGCGGGCCAGCCCCGGCTGCCCCGTGGCGAACACGCAAGCGACCCCCCGACGCCGCAGCTCCGCGGCAAGCTCGATCCCGCTCTCGCCGCCGCGGAGCTCGATGTCGACGAACGCCAGATGCGGCGTCCTTTCGGCAACGAGCCCGAGCGCTTCGGAACGGCAGCTTGCCGGTCCCAGCGCCCGATGACCGACATCGGCAAGCGTGTCGATCAGCAAAAGGCCAAGCAGGATTTCGTCCTCGACGATCAAGATATTCATGGCGACGCGACCTTTCCCGCCCGAGCAAACCAGTATGGAAAACAAGGTTCCCCCAATTTTCTACAAATTGGGGGCAACCTCGCCGATGCTCGCTAGATGTCGTTAATTGCGCGTTAAGGCCGAGGGCTTCGCAACCGAGGCTTCTTCGGCTGGATCGCCGCTTTTGCGTTTCTCGCCGAGCGCGCCGAAGCTCAGTCGATGAGTGCGCCGAAGCTCGGTCAAAACGTCAAACCCCGGTCGGCACACGGCATCCGACCGGGGTCATGCCGAACGACCGGGTGGGGAAGAAGCCTTGGGGGAACGTCGCTCGGCACCATGGTAACGTCGCCCCAATAAGTAAGTTCCTGCGACGGCCCGCCGAAGGCCGCGTCGCAACTGAGACAGCAAACCGCCGAACCCGTCGGACCGACGAGGCACGTCCCGACGCGAGCCGTCAGCTCTTGCCGAACGCGGTCTTGTCGAGTGCCGCCCGAATGCCCTTGGCGAGCTTCACCGCGTCGTCGTTCGCCCAGAAATGCACGAAGAACAGCCGCGGCTGCTCCTTGAGCATGTGGCTGTGGATCGCCGTCACTTCGATTTCGTTGGCTCGCAAGGCGCGGATCAACGGATTGACCTCGTCGGCCGTGACCACGAAGTCCCCGGTAATGGCCGCCTTGCCTGCGCCGGTCGGTTGGAAATTGATGGCGTTGGCCGATCCCATCGCGCCGGGGACCGTCATCCCGCTCTCGGTGATCGGATCGCGGCGCGGCACGCTGAACTGATAAACCCCGCCGGCCACCTTGCCCTTGGCTCCCAGGATCTCGTCGATCTGCGCGCTCGGAAGGTCGGGCGGGGAAGCCGGGGCGGACGCGGCCTGGCCGGACTCCGCCGGCGTCTTGCTCAGCGCCAGCGCCGCCCGGATCGTCTCGGCCATCTTCACCGGATCGCCGTGGCCGCCGACATGCATGTAAAACGTCGGTGGATTGGCGCGCAGCAGATGGTTGTGGAGCGCCGTGATCTCCATCCCGCCTTCGAGCAGCTTGGTCATCACCGGCTTGATCTCGCTCTCGGTCAGCACGACGTCGCCCATGACCATCGCCCCGTCGTGCGCCGGCTCGAAGGCGACCCAGCCGCCCAATGCGAGCGCCGGCTTGATCGCCACGCCGTCGACGGCGACCTTCAGATCCGAACGCGGCAAGCCGTAGCGGTGAACCCCTCCCGGCATCGCCGCGCCGGTCCTGCCGAGTGCCGCGTCGACCTTTTTCCAATCGATCTCCTGTGCGAGCGCGCTCCCGGCCAGCATGGTTGCAAGCCCGCCGATCAGCAGGAAAGCCACAGTGCGTTTCATCGTCTCCTCCACGTGTTCCCGTCCCACCCGCGTGATTTCGTCAGTTGTCCGGTCGGATCCATAGGCTCATGGCGCAGCGCTCGGACCGAACGTCGATGGGAATTGGCGCTGCGTCGGCCGGCCGTAGAGTTCAGGGGACGACGGGGAGATCCCATGCACAATCTCCGTGCAAATCGCAGGTCGCGCAGCGCTTCGACGAAGCCCGTCCCGACGGGACACCCGCAATCCCGGACGGCCAGAATGGCAACGCGACGCACCAAAACAAGGCTTGCGGGGAGCCGCGGTTCCCGCGCGTCGCTCCCGAACCACTGCGATTTCTCGTGATGAGGGCGCGGGCGGAGGGCTGCGCGTTTGCGGGCTGCACCGAACCACGCGCATCCCCGGAATCGATCGCAAAGCATATGCGAAGATCCGCGCCGGCCGCGCATGCGTTCAGGGTCTCCAGTGTCGGCTTCCCGGTGCTTGTCAACAGCTGTTTGGATGAATGCGAGATGAATGACCCGCGGCGGACAGATGAACGATCCGCGACAAAATTGCTCCTCACATTCGATAGCCGCGTGCAACCAAAAACCGGCTCGTGAATTGTCGAAACAAGCCGTTATTTCCATTTCGCTCGCGCCAATGGCGAGGCGCAACGTGTGGAACTTTCGAGTCGGCGCTCAAGCTTCGGAGACATCGGGTTTCAGCTTCGGAACGAAGCAGACGAGATTCCGAACGGAGCCGATGGCCGGCTTGCAAACCAAAGGAGGTGTCCGATGCGGTACCTGAAGACGATCACTACGGCTGCTGGCGCTGCCGCCATCGCCGCCCTGCTCGCCGCCCCGGCGGCGCAGGCCGCAACTTCGACGATGGAAGGCGTGCACTCCAGCAAGCATCTGAAGTCGCACAGCACGTCCACGACCACGACGACGTCCAGCTCCCGCCATGGCAAGAAGGTCGGCTTTAATCACCGCCCGCCCGGATGGAGCCACGGCAAGAAGACCGGCTGGAACTGTACGGTCGGCAGCCTGGGCTGCAAGCCGCCCGGTTTGCACCGGAACCGCTGATTCAGATGCCTCGCCCGGTCGCTCGGGCGGGGCCGTTTTTTTGGCAGCTTGCGGGTCGACCGCGTTTCACGTTCGAGGACGGTTCATCTCCTTTAACCGCCGGTGACTGCATCCCTCAGTCCCGGTTCAGCTTGGGCCGGGCAAGCTTGCGTCGTGTCATTGATCCACAGGATCCAAGGAGAACACGATGCTTCGCGAACTCGTCATCACGTCGGCCGCTATCGCGGTCCTGAGCGGCGCCACGGCGAGCGGCGCCATGGCCATGCCCGGGCATTGGGGAGGCGGCTGGGGTCATCCCCACCGCAATGTCGCCTTCCACCACGCGGCCGTCTTCCACGATCGTTTCGCCTTTCGCCACCGCGCATTCTTCTTCCGGCACCATCGCCACTTCGCCTTCATCGGGGCGCGGGTCGGGTTCGCCGACGAGTGCTTGGTGGTGAAACGGGTCTGGACGCCATGGGGCTGGCATTGGCGCCGGATCTGGGTGTGTGACTGACCAAATGCGCTGGGACCCGTTGCGGCGGCCTCGAGCCCGAGGTTTTCGACCCTGACGGCAATGGGCCGTCGCGGAGGGCCGATCAGCATCCTCGGCCGTGGCGGTCCCGGCTCGCGCCGTGCCGGGCCGAACCAAAAGGCTCATTGCGGGTTAGCGTGGCGACCCGACCAGGTTTGGCGCCATGTCGAAGATCGGCGCTCGCGATGGAGCCTTGGCGTTCCTGATCGCCGCAGCGTTGCTCGGCGCGAGCGAGTTCGCGCCCTCGACCGCGCACGCCGGAACTGCGGCGGCGCATCACGGCGGGGCGGCGCCGCGCGTTGCCGCTCATTCCCAGTCGCGCACCGGCGCGCCGCGCATGGCCGCGACCGGCGCGCATTCGTCGGCGGCCTCGATCCGCCGATCTGCGGGGCCAAAACCGGGAGCCGCGGCGGCGCGCCGCTCGTCCGACAGTTCGGCCGGCCGTTCATCCGCGGGACCGTCCCGCGGTCACGGCCCGAAGACGGCCGGAACCGTCCACGCCCGCAAGTCCGGCGCGCCCGCAAAACATCTGCGTGAGCGTGAGAATGCGCCGGAGTTGCGCGGCCGCACCGCCGGTCCCGGCTACATCCGGCCTCGGTACCGCGGCGGATTCACCGGATGGTCCGGGCCGCTGTTCTGGCCTCGCGCCTCCGACGATATCTTCGGCTACACGTTCTGGCCCTACGACTTCGACCAGACCTTCTGGGCCTATGCGTACGCCGACGTTTACAACAGCATCGTCTGGCCCTATGGCGACTCGGTCGGCAGCATCGGCGTGTCGGGCGGTCCACCGCGGCTGACCCGCAGCCGAAACGGCCCGCGCACAGGCCAGCCGCGAGATCTTGCGCAGCTCTGCGGCGACCGCACGCCCGGCCTCACCGACTGGCCGATCGAGCGGATCGAGCAGACGGTGGCGCCGACGCAAGCGCAGCAAGCGGCGCTCCTCGAGCTCAAGAGCGCCGCCGCCAAGGCGCTCGAGGTGCTGCACGCAGCCTGCCCGATGGACGAAGTTGCGACGCCGCTTGCGCGCCTCGATGCGATGGAAAAGCGCCTCGATGCCATGCTGCGGGCGGTCGATCTCGTGCGCCCGGGACTTGAGAGTTTCTACAATTCATTGCGTGACGAGCAGAAGGCGGGCTTTGGCGCCATCGGATACGCAAGCAAACCGTCGCAGCGGGAAACCAGCCGCGGGCGCGCCGACGAACGCCGAACTCGCGCGACCCATTTCTGCAGCGGCGACCACGCGGAAGTGCTGTCGCAGCGGTCGATCGGGCGGATCGAACTGCAAGTGCATCCGGCCGAGTCCCAGCGTGCCGCGCTGGATGATCTCAAGCAGGCCTCCGCTACGGCGATCGAGACGCTGCGGTCCGCTTGTCCGACGGGCATACCCGCCAATCCCCTGGCTCGGCTCGATGTCTTGGGCAGGCGGCTCGATGCGATGGCAACGGCGGTCAAGACGATTCGCCCGGTGATGCAGCATTTCTACGATTTGCTCGGCGAGGAGCAGAAGGCGGCTTTCAACGCCATCGGCTTGCGAGAAAACCCGATCGGATCCCGCGAGACGACCTCCGGCGAAAACCGTTAGATTCGCACTGCTCGGAATTCTCGCGGTCGGCCGGTGCAGCGCGGCACGAGCCGCGCCGTCGGCGTTCCCGGATTGCGATTGCGGCGGGGCAAGTCCTGTGCTTTTAAACCAGCGGGCATTGCCGCCTCGGGGGCGGGGAGTTCCGCATGACGGAAATTGTGAACCAGCATCATCGCCGCGATTGGAGTTGGTGGTACCTGCTGTTGCTGATTCCGTTCATCGCCGTGCTTTGGGTGCCGTTCTACAATTCCGCCGAACCGTATTTGGATTTCGGTCGGCTGCGACCGCCGGCGAATTACCCGCGGCTCACCAGCTTCACGGTGGACAATGAGACCGGACCGTTCCAGGTCGGCCTTCCGCTGTTCAAGCCGGGCACGAACTACCGCAAATGGGTCGAGGTCTGGGTGGACGGCAAGGCCCTGCGGCCGGTCCGGGATTGGACCCTGAGCTCGCCCAGCGGTCCGCTCGGCACGATTCCGCGCCCGATCCGGGACGCGGAAATCACCTTCACGAGTCCGCGCAGCGGCGAAGTTCAGATCGTGGCCGACCGTCCCGGCATTCCGTTCTTCTACTGGTACCAGCTGTTGTGGGTGCTGATCGGGGCGGCGCTCACCGCGTTGGTTTACGTCATGACCGAACGGCGCTGATCATCGGCACAGAAACCTTGGGCTGGGGGAAGTCGTGCGCGAAGTGAACTGGGTGGCGCTGATCGTCTTCGTGCTGCTGTTCGGCTTCGTCACCTGGCTGGGATTCGCGGCCGGCCGATGGCGCAGAGGCGATCTCGGCCTGCTGCACGAATGGGGACTCGGCGGCCGGCGGTTCGGTACGCTGATCACCTGGTTCCTGGTAGGCGGGGATCTCTACACCGCATACACGTTCGTGGCGGTTCCGGCGCTTGCGTTCGGGGCCGGCGCGATCGCGTTCTTCGCGGTTCCCTACACCATCCTCGTCTATCCGATCCTGTTCGTGGTGTTCCCGCGGCTGTGGCACGTGTCGCATAAGCACGGCTACATCACGCTCGCCGACTTCGTGCGCGGACGCTTCGGCAATCGTTGGCTGGCGCTGGCGGTCACGGTCACCGGCATCGTGGCGACGATGCCTTACATCGCGCTGCAGCTCGTCGGCCTTCAGGTGGTGATCGGCGCGCTCGGCATCGGCGGCAAAGGCATGATGGGGGACGTCCCGCTCATCGTCGCTTTCCTGATCCTGGCCGCCTTCACCTATACGAGCGGGCTGCGGGCTCCGGCGGCGATCGCCATCGTCAAGGATACGCTGATCTTCCTCACCGTGTTCGCGGCCATCATCATCATCCCGATCGAGCTCGGCGGGTACAGCCAGATCTTCGCGGCGGTGCCGGCGCAGAAGCTGCTGCTTGCAGCGCCGCAGGGCTATACCACCGGCATGTACAGCAGCTATGCGACGCTCGCGCTCGGATCGGCGCTGGCGTTGTTTCTCTATCCGCACTCCGCGACCGCGATTCTCAGCGCGAGCAGCGGGCATGCGATCCGCCGCAATGCGGCGCTGCTTCCGGCCTATTCGCTGCTGCTGGGGCTGATCGCGCTGTTGGGGTTCATGGCGATCGCCGCCGGCGTCGACAAGCTGCCGGAGTACGGCGCCGGCTTCAAACAATTCAAGGCGAATTTCGCGGTCCCCGCGCTGCTGCTGTACGTGTTTCCGTCGTGGTTCGCGGGCGTGGCCCTGGCGGCGATCGGGATCGGCGCGCTGGTTCCCGCCGCGATCATGTCGATCGCGGCCGCCAATCTCTTCACGCGCAACGTCTATCGTGAGTTCTGGCGGCGCGGCTGCACCGACCAGGAGGAATCGCAAATGGCCAAATGGGTGTCGCTGGTCGTCAAAGCCGGCGCGCTCGTGTTCATCCTGGGAGTGCCGCAGCAATTTGCGATTCAGCTGCAGCTCCTGGGCGGCATCTGGATCATCCAGACGCTGCCGGCGGTGATCCTCGGCCTCTACACGCGCTGGCTCAACCCGTGGGCGCTGCTGATCGGATGGGCCGTGGGCATCGGGCAAGGCAGCTTCGTGGCCATCAAATACAGCTTTACGTCGATTTGGCCGATCACGATCGCCGGCTACAGCTTTCCGGGATATACGGCGCTTTACACATTGGTGTTCAATATTCTGATCACCGTGGCGCTCACGCCGCTGTTCAATGCGATGCGGGACCACGCCAAAGACGAGACCGTTCCGGCCGATTACCGCGCATCATGACGTCTGCCCTGGCCCATGACGACAATCTGACGACCGAGCGGCCGACGTTCGTCACACACCTCGAATGCGCGGCGACCGGCGAGCACTACCCGGCCGATCGGATCCACAACCTGTCGCGGGCCGGCAAGCCGCTGCTGGTGCGCTACGATCTTGCCGGCGTGCGCAACGCGCTGACGAAGGACGCGCTTGGTTCGCGCCCCATGGATCTGTGGCGCTATCGCGAGCTCTTGCCGGTGCGAAAACTCGACGACATCGTCAGCCTCGGCGAGGCGGCGACGCCGATCGTCGCGCTCGACAAGCTCGCGGCGAGGCTCGGCGCCGGCGAGCTGCTGGTGAAGGACGAGGGCCGGCTGCCGACCGGCTCGTTCAAGGCGCGCGGCCTCGTCATGGCGGTCTCGATGGGCAAGGCGCTCGGCATTTCGCACATGGCCATGCCGACCAACGGCAACGCCGGGGCGGCGCTCGCGGCCTATGCCAGCCGCGCCGGCATCAGGACCACCGTGTTCTGTCCGGAGGACACCCCCGAAGTGAACGTCAGCGAGATCGCGCTGCAGGGCGCGAAGGTCTACCGGGTCAACGGCCTGATCGACGATTGCGGCAAGATCGTCGCCGCGGGCCGCGAGAAGGCCGGCTGGTTCGACGTTTCCACCCTGAAGGAGCCCTACCGGATCGAGGGCAAGAAGACCATGGGCCTGGAATTGGCCGAGCAGCTCGGCTGGGAATTGCCCGATGTCATTCTCTATCCGACCGGCGGCGGCACCGGGCTGATCGGTATGTGGAAGGCATTCGCCGAGCTCGAGGCGATCGGCTTTCTGGGCTCGAAACGCCCGCGCATGGTGGCCGTGCAGGCGGCCGGCTGCGCCCCGATGGTGCGCGCGTTCGAGGCGGGCGCCGAGCACGCGTCGCGCTGGGAGAACGCGCACACCATCGCGTCCGGAATTCGCGTGCCGCAGGCGATCGGGGATTTCCTGATCCTGCGCGCGGTGCGCGAGAGCGGCGGGTTCGCCATCGCGGTCGACGATGCGGCGATCACGGCGGCGCTCGAGGAGGCAGCGCGCGAGGAGGGCTTCTTGCTCTGCCCGGAAGGCGCCGCGACCTATGCGGCCTACAAGGCGGCGCTCGCCGACGGCCGCATCCGCCGCGACGAACGCGCATTGCTGTTCAATTGCGCGACCGGGCTCAAGTATCCGCTGCCGCCGGTGCACCGCAGGCTCGACCGCACCAAGCCGATCGATTTCGCGAAGCTGTGATGGCTGATCCCTCCCCTGAAAGGGGAGGGTCGGCGCGAAGCGCCGGGGTGGGGTGAACGGTACGCCATACTTAGATCCCCACCCGTCTCGCCCCGGGTTAGATCCGGTGCTCGCCACCCTCCCCTTCGGGGAGGGATTACCCGATCCGCACCAGCGCGCCGCCGTCGACCGGCAGCGCGACCCCGGTGATGAAATTGGCTTCGTCGGAAGCCAGGAACAGCGCCGCGTTGGCGACGTCCCAGGCGGTGCCCATGCGGTGGCGCAGCGGCACCCGCGCGTCGCGCTGCGCGGCGACCTCGGCGCGGCTCTTGCCGCTGACGCGCGCGCGGGTGTCGACCGCCATCGGTGTGTCCATCAGGCCCGGCAGGATGACGTTGGCGCGAATGCCGAACTCGGCGTTCTGGATGGCGACTTGTTGGGTGAAGGCGATCATCGCCGCCTTGCTCGCCTTGTAGGCCACATAGGGATAATGCTCCCAGGCCGCGACCGAGGAGATGTTGAGGATCACGCCGGAGTGCTGTTCGCGCATGACCGGCACGACGTGCTTGGCGGCCATCACCGCGCCGCGCAGGTTGATGGCGCAAATCCGGTCGAACACTGCCTCGGAGATTTCCGCGAGCGGCGCATCGCCGCCGCCGATGCTCACCCCGACGTTATAGTGCAGAATGTCGACGCGCCCCCAGCGCCGCCGCGTCTCGGCGATGGCCGCGGCGAGCGTGCGTTCCTTGGTGACGTCCGCCTCGAATGCCGCGCAGGCGCCGCCGTCCTTGGCCGCCAATCCCGCGGTTTCTTCCGCCGAGGCGAGGTCGCGGTCGACCGCGAGCACCTTCGCGCCCTCCTGACAGAACCGCAGCACGGTCGCGCGGCCGTTGCCCAAGCCCTCGCCGGGGCTCTGGCCGGCTCCGACCACGATCGCAATTTTTCCCGCAAGACGCATGGCGAGCTCCTTGTCTGCCTCGCGATAGCGCAGTCCGATTTCGATTGCCACCGGCTCGGCTTGACTTACGGCCGTGCCCCGGCTTCCACTCGCGGGAACCGGCACTTGCGAAGCCGAGGCGTGCACGGGAGGATTTCATGACCGCGATAGCGTTGCGTTCGGACGACGGCCGGCGGACGACCGAGGACAGCGGACAGATCGGGCGCGCCGGCATCATCCGTCGTTGGGTCCGCGTCGTCTGTCATCTGGCTGTCGCGGCGCTGATCGGCCTTTGCTTCGCGGCCCCGGCGGCCATGGCCGCCAAGAAGGACAACGCGCTGCGCGTCGCCGACGACCAGGTTCTCGACAACGTCGATCCCTATTTCAACAACGTGCGCATCGGCGTGATTGTGTCGCATCATGTGTGGGATACGCTGATCTATCGCGATCCCAAGACCAACGAGTACCAGGGTCAGCTCGCGACTTCCTGGAAATGGATCGACCAGAAAACCCTCGAGCTCGAGCTGCGCAAGGGCGTCAAATTCCACAACGGCGCCGAGTTCGACGCCGACGACGTGGTCTACACGCTCAATTTCGTCTCCAAGCCGGAGAACAAGGCCACCACCCAGAGCAACGTCGATTGGATCGATCACGTCGAGAAGCTCGATACGCATCGCGTGCGCATCGTCACCCGGCGGCCGTTTCCGGCCGCGATCGAATATCTGGCCGGTCCCATCGCGATCCATCCGCATGCATATTATGCCCAGGTCGGGCCGCAGGGCATGAACCAGAAGCCGATCGGCTCGGGGCCCTATCGCGTGGTCGAGCACGCGATGGGCAAATACATCCGGCTCGTGCGCAACCCGGATTATTTCAAGGACAGCCCGAAACCACAGCCGCAGATCGAGAACGTCGAGCTGCGCTTCATTCCGGACCGGCAGACCCAGGTCGCCGAGATGCTCTCGGGCGGCCTCGACCTCATCAAGAACGTACCGCTCGATCAGGCGCAACAATTGCGCGGAGCTCCGAGCCTTCAGGTCGTTTCCGCGGAAATCATGCGCTATGCGTTCCTGCAGATGGATTCGACCGAGCGCACGCTTGCGCCGCAGCTGCGCGACCCGCGGGTGCGCAAGGCGATCATGCACGCGATCGATCGTGCGGCCATGGTCAAGTCGATCGTGGGCGAGACCTCGCGCGTGCTCAACGTGCCGTGCTTCCCCTCGCAATTCGGCTGCAGCGACGAGGCCGCGCCGCGCTACGCCTATGACCCGGCGAAAGCCAAGCAGCTGCTCGCGGAAGCCGGCTATCCGAGCGGCTTCGATGTCGATCTTTACGGCTACCGCGATCGCGATCAGCTCGAGGCGATGATCGGCTATCTGCACGCGGTCGGGATCCGGGCCAATCTGCGGTTCGTGCAATACGCCGCGCATCGCGACGCCGTGCGCGCCGGCAAGGCGCCGATCGCAGTTTGGACCTGGGGCTCGTTCTCCATCAACGACGTGTCGGCCGGCGTGTCGGTGTTCCACAAGTGGCAGGCCGACGACACCGGCCGCGATCCCGAGGTGCGCGAGCTCCTCGATCGCGGCGATTCGGTCGTCGATCCGCAGGAACGCAAGGCGGCCTACGCCAAGGCGCTGGGGCTGATCGCCGAGCGCGCCCATGTGCTGCCGCTGTATTCGATTCCCGTCTTCTACGTTGCCGCCAAGGATCTGGTCTTCGTCGCCTACCCGGACGAAGTCCCCCGCTTCTGGGAGATGCGCTGGAAATGATCGCGCAGCGATCATCCTGGCCAAGCGCCCGCGCGCGTTCTGCGAGGTCGCGCGAGCCGGGATCCCGAGACGTGACATCCCGAGCTTGAGGAATCCCTCATGCTCGGCTTCGCTCTAAAGCGCCTCGGCCTCGCCGTCCTCGTCGCGATCGCAGTCTCCGCGATCGCGTTCCTGCTGTTGCGGGCCTCGGGCGATGTCGCGACCGCGCTTGCCGGCGAAGGCGCGCGCGCCGAGGACATCGAGAACATTCGCCGCATCTACGGTCTCGATCGGCCGCTGGTCGTGCAATATTTTGACTGGATGGGCAAGATGGCGCACGGCGATTTCGGCCAGTCGCTCTATTTCAAGACCGACGTGCTCGCCCTCGTTCGCGACAAGCTGCCGACTACGGCGCTGCTCGCCATGTTCTCGCTGCTGTTCGCGCTGGCGCTTTCGATCCCGCTCGGCATCGTCGCCGCGATTTTTCCCAACAGCTGGATCGACCGGGCCTGCCTCGCGCTCGCCGTGGTCGGCCAGGCGCTGCCGAATTTCTTCTTTGCCCTGATTCTGATCCTCTTGTTCGCGGTGATGCTCCCGCTCCTGCCGGTGTCGGGGAGCGAGACCTGGGCCAATTTCGTCCTGCCCTCGGTCGCGCTCGGCTATTACGTGGCGCCGCCGTTCATGCGGCTGGCACGCGCCGGCATGATCGAGGTACTCGCCTCCGATTACATCCGCACGGCGCGCGCCAAGGGGCTTTCCGGCCCGAGCATCGTGCTCAAGCACGCGCTCGTGAACGCGCTCGTGCCGATCGTCGCGCTCGCCGCCGTTCAGCTCGGGTTCCTGCTGGGCGGCTCCGTCGTGATCGAGACGGTGTTCGCGCTCGATGGTCTCGGCTATCTGGCGTATCAATCGATCACGCATTTGGATCTGCCGGTCACGCAGGCGATCGTCACGTTGCTGTCGTTCATCTACGTGGGGCTGACGCTGGGCGCCGACCTCGTCAACGCCTGGCTCGACCCGCGCATCAGGGTGGGATGAATGACGGAAATTTCCGCGCTGCCCCTGCTGGAGCTGGTCGGGCCCACGCCGCGCGCGCTGCTGCAGCGGCGCCTGTTGGGTCACAAAGGGCTGGTGATCAGCGTGACGCTGCTTGGGCTGATCATGCTGGTCGCGCTGCTGGCGCCGGTGGTGGCGCCGTACGATCCCTATGCGCAGGATCTCGGCCGCCGTCTCATCCCGCCGCTCTGGTATCAGAAGGGCAACTGGGCCCACCTGCTCGGGACCGACAACCTCGGGCGCGACTATCTCTCGCGCGTGCTTTACGGCGCCCGCATTTCGCTGCTGATCGGCGCGTCGGTCATGACGATCTCGGGCCTGATCGGGACCACGCTCGGGCTCGCGGCGGGCTATTTCGGCGGCCGCGTCGATACATTGGTGATGTTCACGACCACGGTGCGGCTTGCCATGCCGCTGATCCTGGTCGCGCTCGCGGTGGTGGCGACCGTGGGCGGCTCGCTGTGGGTAGTCGTCCTCGTGCTGGGCCTGCTCAAATGGGACCGCTTCGCGGTGGTGATGCGCGCCGCGACCCAGCAGGTCCGCGGGCTCGATTACGTCGCGGCCGCGGAATGCGTCGGCGCTTCCACGCGGCGCATCATTCTCGGCGAGATTCTCCCCAACGTGCTGCCGCACCTGATCGTGGTGGCGACCATCGAGGCGGCGAGCGCGATCCTGCTGGAGGCGGCGCTGTCGTTCCTGGGGCTGGGCGTGCAGCCGCCGCTGCCGTCCTGGGGACTGATGATCGCCGAAGCCAAGGTCTACATGTTCTTCTCGTTCTGGCTGATCGCGATCCCCGGCACGGCGCTGGCGATCCTGGTGCTCGCCATCAACATGCTGGGCGACGGCATCCGCGACGTCACCGCGCCCGGCGGCGGGAGGGCCTGAAGTGCCTCTGCTCGAGCTCGACGGGCTCGTGGTCGACATC
>WNFY01000335.1_pt1 | contig 40561 bp, 30 predicted proteins | sample 5400091 | NCBI WGS metagenome assembly WNFY01 (sample SAMN13153364, study PRJNA577476) | soil metagenome | isolation source: 60 cm soil or saprolite under grassland replicate 1 | place: USA:California | collected 2016-06-15 | reverse complement strand
GGACGACGTCGATCATGGCCTTCGTGACCGAAAGCACAGCCACTGCCAAGCCGCCCAAAGCCGCAGAGACCACGAGAATGCTCCCTTGGTAGGCAATCAGATTGCCGACCAAGAGCAATGCAAATAGGAAGCTTGGATACGCCAATTCCTTCAGGACCGAAAGCTTCGCTTTCGCAATACCCGGAAGCAGGGCAGGGAAGCGTCGGCGAACGTCGAGGAGCACAAAGAGCGAGATGAAGCCGACCGTCAGGATTTGCAGAGAAGAGATGGCCAGCATTCCTCCACCCAGGATCAAGACCAACGCCGATAAGAGGACGACGAGTAGCTGTTGTGCGTTTGCTATCCACTGTGAGCGCGCCAGATTACCCGTAGTCTGATAGATCGCGCTGATCAATCTCATTGGCATTGACCACATCACATAGCCGGCGAGCAGGATGATGACCAGCGTCGCAGTTGTCGGCTTCGTCGCCCTCAATCCGATCCAGTGGGGAATGGGGAAGAGCCATACGAGGCTAGCCACGAGCAAAGTAACGCTTGCCGAAAGCAGAAGGTAAAAGAACAAGGAGCTATGCTGGACGGTACGGTATTCATCAAGATCGTTTCTGGCGTAGGCTTGGGTCAGCCGGTTGACCGCCGCCCATTGCATTCCGATGTCGAGGCTGCCCAGGTAGCCGACGGCGGCGAACAGCGCCAAATACTCCCCATATGAAATCAGTGACCAGTAACGCAAAAAGAGCGGGACCAGCACCAGCGACCCCAGCCGCACCATCATGTGTCCAAGAAAAATGGCATTAGCGGCTGGAAGTACGCGGCGAAGCACTACTCACGCTCCTCTATCATGCGCGCGGCGGGGGTATTTCCTGCGCCAATGGCCGGATTCTCGGGGCTGCTGGCAGCGTGGTCATCGGCCTTCGTCGCCTTCAAGGGGAGGCAAGATCCTAACCATGAACCCGGCAAAGTCCATTTCTCCTTCGTCCTTGGCATGTTCCGGCCCTAACTACTTCTAAAGACAGCCGCCAGCGCGGAGGGGTCAAACGAGTTTCGCAGCAGCAGGGAGAGGGGCTTTCTGTCAGCAACAGTCAGTAATGACGCGAAAAGACTGCTGTCCTTGGGCCAGCTTGCATCTATGGCTCGGCAACGAACGCAAGTCTCACCCTCGGGATGAGCGATTTTCCGGACGATTTGCAGCAGTCCGGGTTGGTAGGGGAGATGGGCGACCTGGCAGCCGAGCAAGTGCGCCTCGCGGTGGCAAGAGATGTTTCCCGGAGCGAAGGATCGGTGAACAACGCGGAACATGGCTAAGTCGGGTTCTGAATCCCCAATCGCCAAAACGTCATCTGCCGGCAGCCCGACGAAAGCCAGAAGCGAGAGCAATCCAGTGCCCTTGTTGATCTCTTTGGCGAGAATGGCTGTGTCCAAGCCCGTATGATGAACTTGGAGCCGATCGGCCTTCAGACTCGCCAACAGATCCTGCACTAAGAGAGGAGGCAGTGGCTTGGTTCGGCCGTGCTGATAGGTAAACGCGCGTAGCGAATATTGGTAACCGCCGTTTAGAAAGATTCCGGGAATCCGCTGAAAAGCATCTTGCGCCTGCTCCAACTGCCGCAGGGATTCCGTGCTGACGAGCACGCGCTCTTGCTCACTGACCGCGTCCCAAAGGACGCTCCCATATTCAGCCACGCCGCCAGCGAAGCCATAAGCACGGCAATATTGCTTTACCTCGTGCAGTGTGCGAGCCGTATTGACGGCAGTTGCAAACCCATGGGCATGAAGCAAGGAGATCGCCTTGATGCCCGCAGCCGTCGTCGAAGGAAAGCCAAAGACCATTCTGTCCAGCACGCCATCAATATCTGTCACGACGAGGGGCGTGTGCCAGTGGATCTCGTGCGGACGATGGCACAGCTTACCGCACTCCCGGATTGTTTCTCCAACGAGGAAGTTCCAAGCTGAAATGTATTGCTGGTGAAACTCGCGCCGCCGGTGTAGGAGCCGAGGATTTTGTAGACCAAGTATGGCTTGATCCTGCGCCCACAGGCCGGCCAGCAGTTTGTTCAAAAAGAGGCGTTTCTCGACATGAATGTCGCCACTTTCTTTGACATATTGATGGACGAGCTGCGCCGATTCTTTCTCCGAAAGCCGGAAATGAAAAATAACGTCAGCCAAGTCATAGGCTGGGTCGGTTATGCCAAGCTCATTCTTCCCCTGGCCATGATGTTCGAAATCCGTCTTCAGCAGTCTGGAATCGACGACCACCCATTCTTGGCGCGACATTTTGCTGTCAGTCAGGATGGGCACCGGGTGCTGTTGTCGCGACAGTTCGTTTTGAATTCGGTGGCGCTTCAAAACTGAGACGATCCGTGAGTTGTAGGCGCGACTCAGAGCGTTCGCCAATATCTCGGAGCCCTTATGACGACCCGCACGGACTAAATCCGGCGTGGGATCAGTGCCCAGACTCAAGCTGCGCGCCCGCGCCGCAACGTAGGCGGCAAGGGACTTCGTCCATGCATGTCGATCCGGAGCAAAAAGCGCCGACTCTCGCGCTCCAGCAAACCATTCTGTGTAGAGGATCCCATCACGCAAGCCGAGAATGGGCGGAACGAACTGTGCCAGTTGCTCGCCCGATCGAAAGGCGTGGTACCCCAGCCATCCCCAGCCCACGCTTTTGGCGAGGACATAACGGACTTCCGTGGCACCAGCATCATCCTTCAGATGAATTTCATAAACTCGCTTGAGGCGAACGTCCACTCGCTCCGGCGGCTGGCCTTCCCACCGTAGGTTCAACTCGTCTGTCTTCGGGTTCGGCGCGAGCCGGGCTTCAACATAACCCCGACCTTTAAAATACTCGCTTAATCTAGCTGCCACAGCCCCCGATTCCAGCAATTGTTGCTTGTAGCGTTCGGCAGGTTCTAATGTGAGTACTTTGATTTTTGAAAGAGCCTGCAAAGTGGGCGAGTTTTTCCAATCGGGAAAAGCCGGTTCAGCCGGATTCAGCATCACCATGTCTTCGTCTGAGAAGCCTGCTTGGCGAAGCAGATGGACAGCCTTGGCGATAGTTTGTCCTGTATGGATCGACTCGTCCACAATCAACAGGCGTGCGTTTTTTCGGGCAGCTTTTCGGAGCGCGTCTCGCTCCCACACGGCCAGGCCCTTTCGGGGGCGAACTGCGACCCAGTCCGTGTCTCTAAGCCCGGTGCTGAGATAGGCGCACAGGAGGGGCGCCAGGAACGAGCCCGCTGTACGCAACCCCAGCACCATGGCAGGCCGCGCAGGTTCGGGGAAGGCGGCAACAAACTTCCGTCCCAGTTCGAGGCAATCAAAAGGAGCAAAGTCTCTCGACCGGAAGAAAGCGGGGACTTTCGGGCGAAGATTCCACAAACGTCCGGGAAGGTCGGCGGGCAGCAAGCTTGTCAATTGATCGCGCTGCTGGAGGAGGATCGCGCGGTCGGGGGCCGCAACGATCAGTGAGTGCCGCAGAAATTCAGTCACAGCTGCTGCCCAGACCCCTCTCCAACGATGCAACCGAAACAACCACGCTGTACGAAATCTGCCTGCGGCGTCGAGCAGCTTCTCCACCGCCTGTACGCCATGGCGGGCCAAGGGCAGGAGTTGGCTAATCTTGGAAAAATCATACCTATTCCCGACAAGATAGTCGTCGACTGCGTCCAAGATGGCGCAAGAGAGCAAGAAAACATTCGTGGTCACCTCAGATTGCTGCCAACCCTCTTGCACCCGATCGAGCTTGTCCAGTTCTTCAGAGAGGTAACGCACCACTTCCCGGATCGTGGGAAAGGCATTTAGGCACCAGGGATACTGAGCGTAGAAGCTCGACTCTACTGCTGCAGGTGCTCCGGGAAGGGGCTTTTGAGCGTGTGCGTGGCCGGTGACTGGGCCACTGGCAGGCTTCTCTCCTGTCCAAGTTGAAGTGTGTCTCTCTGTGTTCGCGAATGTCCGCTCCCCCGTACTCATTGGTGCTTCGCCTCCATCTTCGAGAGCCTAGTGTTCCTTGGGAGTCTGCGCTATTTCCCACCGTGGTGTGGAAGGGTTTCCTGTACTGATTGAGGCGGCTGATCCTGGCGTTGGTTGAGTGGCGCGCCCGCGGTTGCCGGAGTGATCGCATCGATCAACTCGCAGATCTCTTTCAAGAGTTTCTCCTGGTCATCGAGAGAACTAAAGGTGTGGTCTGACCGCGGAATGATTTGCACTCTTACTTTTCCCAACGCGCGCAATTGCTTGAGTTCGCGGCCAACTACCTCGCAGAGATCATTTAGTCGTGGATCGCTTTGCGCATATAGGAAAGTCACATAGGCACCCCGCTCGGCCAACATTCGCAAATTAGCGGCGAGCTGAATCGATTCGGCAGACATTCTTCCTCCGGAAGCGAATTGCGTCCTTGCCTGAAATCCGAGCGCCCGCAGGATATTTCGGTAATTGGCCTTTCCGGTGAGCAGCTTGCACCAGCTTCTAAGATTAAAGAGGGCGAAATTCCAATAATAAAAGGCCGCACTGCGGGTAACCTGATCCGAGTTTTGGCCCTCATCTTCGGTCATCTGTAGGTTGATCAGGAATGCGCCCACTACTCGCGGGTCACAACAGGCTGTCTGGAGTGAAATGCGCGCTCCAGAGCACCCACCCAGCAAGATGAAACGACCGACGCCCCTTGTTGCCTCCAAAAAGTGCATGGCATCTTGCGTTTCCCTTACAGCGCTCTTATCGAACGGGAGATTGTCATAACGGACCGCGCTATCTCCGATTCCAGAGAAGTCAAACCGAAGGACCACGAAGCCCATGGCAGCCAATGCTCGTGCCATTCCTACGTAAATGCGCCCTGGTGCAACGCGGTGCACGATTCCCGGGTTTAACAGGATTACGGCAGGCTTGGGGTGATTCCCGTTCCTCATTGGAGGATCGGTCAGAATCCCTATCAAGGATTTCACTTCTCCGAAAAGGACGGCCTCTTCTCTCATGCGTGCACCCTATGGGTCCAGCGAACAATTGAGTGGAGTATCTGGCTGGGTACAAGCAAGCTGCCATCGGAGGTTGGGCGCCAAATCTGAGGGCCATCGAAGCGCTGATACTCGAGGCGAGTCTCCGTTTGGCTGAAATGTTCTTTCAAGTTCGCTTCGCCGGCCGTTTGGTCGCTTTGAATGACCAGAACATCCTTGGCCGGACTCCCCGCAATTGGCGGAAGGTCTATCTTTTCGAGTTCGGCACGGAGGAAGCGCGACAGAGGGAAGCCGAGCACGTCCAAGTAGCCCTGGGGTTCCTGTGCACTGCTTGGTTTCGGGCGAAAGCGGAGCATTTCTTTTTGCAGACGCAGTAAGCCGTCGAGATAACCCTTTCCGCTTACCACTGGATCCCAAAGAACCATGCTTTCAAGATCGGCTCGTTCAGCGGCAGCAATCATCGCCAGGGTTCCGCCCAGTCGCAGTCCTATAAGGCAGACTTGAACCACGGCCGTCCTACTCCTCACCTCGGAAATGGCAGTCGAGATGTCCTCCAGCCATTGAAGAATTGTGCCCTCTTCCCTACTGCCGGACGAGTCGCCGCAGCCGTAGTAGTCAAACCGTAGAACCGGGAACCCGGCGTCAGACAGGCGCGCGGCAAGCTGACGAAGAGCCCGATGAGAATTGATGTATTCGTGCCCCACCGGTTGACAAACAACGACTGCACACTTCCGGCGCCTCTCGAGGCTCGGCTCATGGTAGCATCCGAAGAGCAATTTATCGGGCGAGCCGAAATAGAAGGGCACGACTTTTTCCGCAAGCCTCATTGGCAGGACAAACGTTCTTTGCAACTGGCTGCAAGTTGCCCGAGAGTCTGAAATGCGAGTTCATTGGGCTTGATACGCAAACCTAGCTCCTTCTCCAGCGTGGCAACCACTTGTGTAGCCAACAGTGAGTGACCTCCCAAATCAAAAAAGTTGTCGTAGATGCCCACTCGCTCCACTTTGAGCACGTGCGTCCATATGTCCGCCAACAGCTCTTCGATGGGTTCACGAAATCCTTCGAAAGATTGGCCGTCGCTGACCTCCACATGATCCGGTGCTGGAAGTGCGCGCCGATCCAATTTCCCATTCACAGTTAATGGGAGCCTTTCCAGTTGGACAACAATGGGGACCATGTAGCTGGGCAATTTCTCCTTCACGAAGTTGCGTAGGTCTTTGAGCGAGGAGAACTCTTCCTTTGCCAGTACGACGTAAGCCACTAGGCGCGGATCATCTGGACGATCCTCGCGAACGATGACGCAGGCATCACGGATGGCAGGATGCTCACGCAGCACGGACTCGATCTCGCCCAACTCGATCCGAAATCCACGAATCTTCACTTGATTGTCTATCCGGCACAGGCATTCAATATTTCCATCCACTCGATAGCGCGCGAGGTCACCCGTTTTGTAGAGGCGCGAACCCAGTTCGCAATCGAACGGGTTCGGGATGAATTTCTCGGCGTTCAAGTCGGAACGATTTCGGTAGCCCCGCGCCAAACCATCACCGCCAATGTAGAGCTCCCCAACCACGCCCACGGGCACCGGCTGCATGTTGCGGTCAAGCACGTACATTTGGGTGTTCGCGATCGGGCGGCCAATCGGAATAGGGGCTGCGGATGATGTGACGGAGTGGAAGCTGGACCACACGGTAGTTTCCGTGGGGCCGTACATGTTCCAGACCGAGCATGCTCTAAGGATCAACTGCTCTGCTAGTTCTCGGGGCATCGCCTCACCGCCACAGAGAATCTTCAAGTTCGCTTTTCCCGGCCATCCCGATTCAAACAACAGCTTCCAAGTGGACGGCGTTGCTTGCATTACCGTAATCTCATAATGGTCCAGCATCCTCCACAATCGCTGCCCGTCCTGCGAAGCTTCGCGACTGGCGAGCACACAGCGAGCGCCTACCATTAGAGGCAGGTAAAGCTCAAGAGCAGCGATATCGAACGATATCGTGGTGACGGCCAGCAAAGAATCTTCCTCTGTGAGCCCTGGCCGGTCTCGCATGGACGTCAGCAAATTGACGAGCGAACGATGACAAATCTGAACCCCTTTGGGCCGACCTGTTGATCCTGAGGTGTAGATTACATACGCCAGGTTTTCTGGTTCAATCTCGGTCGCCGGATTTTCTTGGCTCTCCCGAGAGATGATTGGCCAATCTTTGTCGATGCGGACAAGTTTCTCCACTTGCTTGCTCAACGTGCTGCGGAATGGCTCGTGGGTAATCAAGACTTGCAATCCGGAATCCTTGATCATGAATGCGAGTCGCTCTTGCGGATACGCTGGGTCAAGCGGTACATAAGCTCCGCCAGCTTTCAGGATGCCCAACAGGGCTACCATCATCATGACCGACCGTTCCATGCAAATGCCTACCAGCACTTCAGCGCCCACTCCTAACTTGCGAAGATGGTGCGCAAGTTGATTGGCACGAGCATTCAGCTCTCGATAGCTGAGTCGTTCCTCTTCGCACACGACCGCCGTGGCTTCTGGCGTCCGCTCCACCTGGGCCTCAATGAGAACATGCAGGCAGTGGTCCCTAGGGTAATCCACCCGCCTATCATTCCATTCGACGACAATCCGGTTTCGCTCTGCGTCGGTCAAGACAGGCAATTCCGCGATGTGCTTTCCTGGCTCCGCCGCCGCGCCCGTAAGCAGGGTATTCCAATTTCCGACCATTTGCGTGATGGCTGAGTCGTCGAACAGATCGGGGTTGTACGTGATGGGCCCAAAGATACGGTCTCTGCGGTCGTCGAGCACGACCATCAAGTCGAGCTTGGAACCTCCGTTGGAGATTTCCCCAGTCACTAAATCCCACCCAGAGGCGATACTGGGCATCTGGGGCTGCTGCGAAAGGATCACCTGAAACAGAGGATTTCGACTGGGATCAGGCCTATGTCGGAGCTCTCTTACGACGTAGGGAAAAGGAGCGTCTTCGTGAGCCAACGCGTCCAGAACCACTCCCCTCACACGCGACAGTAACTCCCGGAACGTGGGGTTGCCTGAGAGGTCGATCCGCAGCGCGAGCGGATTTATAAAACAACCCAGCAGGGGCTCAACTTCAGCCTGCTTACGGCCCGCAGTCGTGCTGCCCACGGTTATATCCTCTTGACCCGTATAACGATGGAGCAGCGCGACAAACCCAGCCAGCAAAGTCATGTAAAGCGATACTCTTTCCTGCTGGCTGAGGTGCCTGAGCGTCCTAACTAAGTCTGCGGGCAGTGTGAATCTTTGAATCGCACCGCGATGCGTTTCGATCGGCGGTCGTGGACGATCGCTGGGCCACTGGAGCGAAGAAAGCTCGCCCGTTAGCTGCCTGCGCCAGTAGGCCATGTGTTCGGACCCGGTATGGTCGGACCACCTTTTCCGCTGCCAGTACGCAAAATCTGCATACTGAACGGGAAGTTCTGGCAGTGGGGAGGGCTTGCCCGCCGCAAAGACTTCGTAAAGTGTCACTAGTTCGGGGAGGAAAACCCGGTAAGCGGATGCCGCGTCGGAGATGATTTGATGAACAGTCATGTAAAGGCGATGGCGCTCATCGTCCATGCGTACCAGCAAGGCACGCATCAATGGACCCGTTTTCAAGTCGAATGGACGCTGTGCATTCTCCGTTGCCAAACGCACCGCTTCCGCCTCGCGCTCTGCTTCCGGAAGCTTGCGTAAATCCGTCATCGGCAACGGAAACACGCGAGGAGCCGGGTGAACACTCTGGATGGGCTCACCCGCAGTAGCTTCAAACGTCGTGCGCCAGATCTCGTGGCGGCGAATAATCTCAAGTAAGCACCGTTCCAACACAGCCACGTCGAGCGGACCTTGCCGGTCAACGACGATACTTTCGTTGTAGAAGGGGACATCGCCCGCAATTTGCCCATGGAGCCATATCTGTTGCTGAGCGAAAGATAGAGGTACAGGTTCCCCGGGTGGACGAGGGCAGATCAGAGCCCGTTCCCCCCTCTCTTTTCCAGGCTCGCCGCGTAGGTATTTTTGAAGGAGCCTGCGCTTGGCTTCAGAAAGTCGGGCAAGGTCAGACTTTGCGTCGCTTTCCTGTTGATGTATCACTGTCTCTCTCACGGTCAAGTGGTCGGGAAGCGGAGCGGTAGTCTCGTCAAACCGCGCAACCCGAGATTCGAGCGCCAGACGAGTGGTCCGGACTCAAGTGCCCAGTTGGGCAGCCGGCGCAGCATCAACTCAAAGGCAACCTGACCTTCGATCCGCGCCAGCGCCGCACCGAAGCAGAAGTGCGCCGCCCAACCGAACGCAAGATGCCGGTTGTCGGCGCGGGTGATGTCTAAGCGGTCGGGATCAGGAAATCTCTCCGGATCTCGATTCCCGGCGGCCATTACCGCAATTACAGCCTGGCGCTTTCGAATCCGCCTTCCACCCAGAATCGTATCTTCCGGAGCCAAGCGGGCAGTATGCTGGCTGGGGCTTTCGTAGCGCAGCAACTCCTCTACGGCCGATGGGATCAGCGAGAGATCGGAGCGGAGTTTTTCGAGTTGGTCGGGATTCCGCAGCAGGGCAAGCACACCGTTTCCGATCAGGTTCGTGGTGGTCTCTTGGCCCCCCACCATGGTCACAATGCAGTTCGCGACCACTTCCTCCTCGCTTAACCGGTCGCCCTGAATTTCCGCATTCATCAACGAACTTACAAGGCCGTCATGAGGGTGGAGGCGCTGCTCGCGCATGGCGGAACGAAAGTACTCAGCCATCTGCAGAACGCTCTTAAGAATTCGTGGCGCGCGTTCCGGATTGTGCTGGAAGTTGCCGAGCATCTCAGCGAAATCTTGGGACCACGCTTTCAACTGTTGGTAATCGTCCACGGGTACGCCCAGCATCTCGGCGGTTACGATGCAGGGCAGAGGCTCAGCCAGGTCAGCAATGACGTCCATCCGGCCTTTGCCCTGGACTTTATCGAGCAGACGATCGGTGATGTCGTGGATATGCCCGCGCAGGACTTCGACCCGCTGAGGAGTGAACGCCTGCGACGCGAGGCTTCGCAATCGCGTGTGAGTTGGCGGGTCCAGGAAAAGCATCTGCTTCACCATGATCTCTGCGATCGGGTTCAGCGAAGCAAGGCCCATGGCAGCGAGCTGTTCCGGCGTCGGAGTGCGCTCAGCGGAGTAATGATGAAGTACCGTCACCACATCCCTGTATCGGGTCGCCACCCAGGCGTGCAGAAAAGGATCCCAATGCACTGGATCTTCGGTTCTGAGGCGATGAAAAAGGGGATAGGGATCGGCGAGGACCTCTGGTTCAAGCAGATGATAGAGGCTCAGCGCGCCGTCCGACTCGCTCGCGGCGAAGGCCGTTTGAGTGTGCTGGGTCATTCCGGAAGCCTCTCGGCGGTTGCGGGTTCGGTTCCGTTCGCAAGGAGCTGCGCCTCCTCCTCGCTCATGGCCTCCAGCTTGGCGAGGAGGAGCGCCTCGATTTGCGCTGAAAGTTTTGAAACCGTCGGCGCATCGAAAAGAGTGCGAAGGCTAAGCTCGACCCCGAACGCATCCCGCACTCTGGCAATCAGTTGGGTGCCTAACAGGGAATGACCACCGAGCAGAAAGAAGTTGTCCTCCACGCCGACTCGGTCCAGGTCGAGCAACAATGCCAGCATAGCCGCCAGGCGTTCCTCAATGGGTGTTCGGGGTGCAACGAAACTGCTATCGCGCAATGTGTTTTCCGCGTTCGGCGCTGGGAGTCCGGTGCGGTCCACCTTGCCGCTCGGATTCAGAGGCAAGGCTTCCAGCTTCACGAATGTCGCCGGAACCATGTACTCAGGCACTCGAGCGGCAATGAAATTCCGCAACTCCGTGTGCGTCGGTTGAGCCTTGGCAGCAGGCACGAAATATGCAACGAGGCGCTTGTCGCCCGGCTCGACCTCACGGGCCACTACAGTGCTTGCTTGCACGGCCGGGTGTTCGTCGAGCACTTTTACGATTTCCGCCGGCTCGATCCGGAAGCCTCGAATCTTAACTTGCTCGTCAACTCGACCGAGAAACGCGATCTGGCCATCTGTGAGATAACAGCCTAGGTCGCCTGTCCGGAAGAGATGCGCCCCCGGTTCAGAACTGAACGGGTCAGGAACAAATCTTTCCGCGGTTAAGTCGGGCTGATTCCGATAACCGCATGCGAGACCCGCGCCTCCAATGTAGATTTCGCCAAATTCTCCGATCGGAGCCTGCCGCATACCTTCATTCAAGATATAGACCTGCACATTATCGATCGGGCTGCCAATCGAGGGCAGCCGGTGCGGGTGCTCATTAGGAGGAACAGTTCCTGACGTGGCCAAGACCGTGCACTCGGTAGGCCCATAGTTATTCACCAACTGGAATGGCAGCTTTCGCGGAGGATAGTGGTGGAGGGTGTCGGCTCCCGTGAGCAACACGCGCAATCTGGCCTTCTTTGGCCACTCCAGGGTCATCACCCGCTCCGCTAAGGGAGTAGCCAAAAAGCAAATGCTAATCTTTTGGAAGATAAGCCAGTCGCGGACTGCTTCCGGGTCATTCATGGCGACACCATCTGACAGATGTACGCTCGCTCCCGCCGTAAGGTAAGGCCAGAGTTCCCATACAGCGGCATCGAACCCTAGAGCCGATAGCTGACTTGCCCTGTCGTCGGGAGTGATTCTGAAAGCCCGTTGATGCCAGCAGACAAGATTCAGCAGGGCGCCGTGACTGATTTCAACGCCCTTTGGCTGGCCGGTTGAGCCTGAGGTATAGATCACGTAGGCCAGATTTTCCCTCCTCGCTCTAGGGATAGGCGCTTCAGAGCTCTGAGTGAAAGGCAATCGTCCTTCCGAGTCTAAGGCCACCACGTGCTCTGGGTGTTCCGGCAACGCTTCTACCATGCCGTGCCCGGTCACCAAAATGGACGTCTTTGCATCCTTCAGCATCACTATCAAGCGTTCTTTTGGGTGGCTTGGGTCTAGGGGAAGATAGGCGCCACCTGCTTTGAGAATGGCCAAAGCTCCCGCAATCATCGCTAGAGAACGATCTAGATAGAGCCCGACGACGACATCGGGACCAACGCCGAGCGACTGCAGGAAATGAGCCAACCGATTGGCCCGCTGATCCAATTCACGATAGGTCAGTGACAGTTTTCCTTGCATCACTGCTAGCGCGCCTGGCACCGCAGCGGCTTGAGCAGCTACCAGCTGCGGGACAAGTGCGTGCAGCAAATCGCCCTGTTCTATGCAGTGCCCGATTTCCAGCCGTTGCTGGTCCGCTTGTCTAAGTGATGCTTGCTCTCGTAATGAACCCGCTGTGGTATTACACATACCATACACCTCCTTCAGGCATGCCAAGACGCCCTCGTGATGGGACTCAGTGGAACGAGTGAGTCAAGATTTCGGCGCTTGACGAATCCCGTTTTCATTTGAACTGATGGACCAAACAACTGAAGACCAATTCGGCGTGGCAGCGACAATGAACTGCACATGCTTGTCCCTGCTGAACGTTAGGGCCAAGGGGCGCCAAAAATTCACCCTGGAAACGGTGCTGCTCAGGAAACCAAGTGAGCTCAACTTCTTTGAAGTCGATGTACCGTCGGCAGAGGGGATAGAGTGCCTTGTAGACAGCCTCCTTTGCCGAAAAAATCATGGTGAGCCGCTCTTGGAAATCGCCACCACGAATCCAGTCGAGTTCGGCCTCACGACAAACCAGGTCGCTGATATCCGTTCGTTGTATCCTTTCCATGGTTTCTAAATCCACGCCGATTGCAAAGCCATTCGAACATTTGACGGCAACGGCAACACTCCAAGGATGACAGTGGGTAATCGAGCCCACGATTCCATCAGGCCATATGGGCTCTCCGTTTTGGCCCCGCGATACCGGAGGTGGATTCTCAAAACCGATCTGTTTCAAGGCAAAGTGCGCTGCAGCTCGTCCTAAGGCGAATTCGACCCGTTTTCTTCCGCAGGTACGTGGCAACAGAATTCGCGCCTCCTCGGGATGGAGGGTGTAACTCGTCTGGTCTTGTCCAGAGACGATGGCCAAGCCGACGTTTCGGCCCATACGCAGAGAGCTGTCCGCAGCCGCCATTGTCTGAATCACCGTGCACTCCAGCGCGCTCGTCAGCCTCTTTGCCTCTGTTTGTTCCATTCGGCTGGATTGAGCGCACCGGAAACGCTCTTGCCTCGGTTCCGAGTGGAATCTACTGGACAGGGCTTCCGTGATGTCGACTGGCATCGATTCGGGAACTAGCTTAAGCATTTCTGCGTGTGTTGAAGGCTGAAGCGGCAGTGAGTCTGTTCGGACAACTGGAAGAGTTTGCCCGGCCAAGAGAGAACTTCTGTCTGGCGGCTACCAGATCAAAAACGGATTGCAATTCCAGTTCGAGTTCCCATACGTTTAAATAAAAGTCCTTGCGAAGTAGGTGTCCTTTGCTTCTCCCGATGTCCGGTAGATTCTCTCCGCCAAAATCAGATAGAACATGGGGGTAGGTGAACGCCGCCAGCTGCATCGCTTTTGAAGAGATATTGCGTCGCCCCCCGAAGGGGAAAGCAAAAAATCGTACGGGCTTTGTCAGCTGACTCTCCAGGATATTTTTGGATCCGATGATCTCTGCTTCTAGTCTCTTTCGATCGGCGTAGCCGCAGTCGAAGTGAGTATGCGTATGGCTGCCAAACTCGCCCCCCCTGAGATTCCAATAGCGGACTTGGTCCCAAGTCAATGGGAAGAATCCCCTGATACCTCTCACCAAGTCGTGCTGGAATTCCTGGTGATTCTCAATCGGTTGCGTTGGAAGAAACAACGCGACCGGGATTGCTGTCTCCTCGGCCACCGCTCGCAGACTCACAAAATTGTCTCCATAGCCATCATCGAAGGTAAGCGCGACACAAGGGACGTTCACCTCGCCCGAACGCAGAAGTTCGATGCCTTCGGATAAGCTCACAATTCGATAATATCTTTGTAAGAAGCGCACTTGGTGCCAGAAAATTTCTGTCGATATGCCCATGCGGTGGATCCGATCGGTAACCAGGTGATGCGTGAGAATGAGCACCGGGTAATGGCCGCGCCACCGGCGGTGCCAGTTCCGCGCAACAACGAGGGGAGAGCAAAGCAACAATGTCTCGATGAACAATTTCCAAGCGGGGCGGCATCGCTGGCGGATGAGCTCCCTTTGCACTCTGTTAACAGACGCATGTTCGAACTGAGTCAGATAGGGAGACAAAATCTTGTGCATCCAATCCGCTATTTCTTTTGGTGCTTGTGTGGTGTCTCCGGCCCGCAGGCTCTTGGCGGTTTGTACAAGGAGATCGTCTGTGATCAGATCTGCTTTCAGTGTTAACCCTAGTAAGCCGTCGTAAGACTGCGGCGGGATCGTGAGAGAAGCAATGGCAAACGGGGTCTCTACATCTCTCGCGAGGTGTTCCACTCTGATATGAAGGCCTTCGGCCTCCACGACTTCCCTTTGCGACGCTTGGATCGTACCATGTCGTGGAATCAACAGGAGTTCTGGGCCCAGCGGGAGTTCCCCCAGCACGATACATAGGTCCACGCTTTGTCGATGGACGAAGTCTAAGACGTTGGCACCATTGACATCGGCGGCCAGCAGAAATGGCCATCCCGCTCGCGCACATTCTTCCGCCAACGTTTCAATTGTGAATTTCTTTACACCGTTCCTATGCGGCGGACAACCGTGGACCCACCAGAGTACCCAGGACGCCAGTCTTTCCATTACATAATGAAACCAAACCTTCGCATTCGAAAGCACTAGGGGCGAGAAAAAAGCGGGGTGTGTGCCGCCGTTGATGATCAACTGCTGGGCAAGGGGAAGCTCTTGGAGGGGTCGTTGGACGATCCCGCAGATTTCCGCACCTAGTACTTCTCGCGCGATTCGATTAGCCATCCTCCAGGCTCGTGAAGGCCGCACACTGGACAAGACTAGAATTCGGAAAGGGCTCATTCCAGTTGTTTGTTTGTGAATCTCAGGCGAAAAGTTTCAGTAGCTGGCCAGGCAAACACCGACAAGGTTCGTGACTATAGATTCTGTCCGTACATCCAAAAGAGCATCGCCAGAATGGCGGTCGGCAATCCCCAGACATTTCATGCCCGCTGCCCTTGTACCCGAACCCTTGAAACAGAATCCTCGAATGCGAGTGAGTCGCTCGGTGGGACCTGCAACTTTTCAGCCGCTTTGCGGAAAAGGGGCGCGGACTCGCGCAGGTAAAAGAGCCCCGAGGAGCCATCTCGCAGCGGGAAGAATCTTGCATCCAGAGGAATAGAAAACAGGAAAAATGAATGGACTCTCTCTCCCTCACATTTTGGTCTGCGCCAGCGCCGCGCCTCGCTCCGTGTACTCCTCGTATTCCTTTGAAATCCAGGGTGCTCTTGCAAGCAGCAGATCAGGCGGCTATCGCAAAGGGGGGCAACTGGCCGAGAAAGGGACCAAGCAAGCCGTTATCACCCCAATCGAGATTCACAAGCCAGTTTGAAGTGTCTGGGTGTACCTGGACGTTGCGCCCCGGGGGACCTAGAGCGAATGGTCGGTCTGGCCCGTTCCTCTTGAAACCGAACCGCTCGTAGATCTTTTGCATTCTCGGGTGGCTCGAGACCAAGGATACAGTGCGCGGCTTTGCGTCCTCGTGACCGGCTTGCAGGATGCTCAGCAAGACGCCGTAGGCCAATGTGTCGGCGTCCTTGCCATCACATTGCGCGACAAGGATTCGTTCCGGCGAGTCGTTGAGGATGACATAGCCGACTGTTTTCTCGTTCTCGAGAATGCGAAAGAGCCGATAACGCACGAAGGGAAGGCTGGTGTTATACCGCCAGTTGAGGTAGTCGGGCGGGGGAGCGAAACGAAAGCGGAAAGGTGACCGGCTAGGCAGAAGGTCGTGCGTAAAGTTCTGTTCCTCTCGCACCGACAGTTTTGCCACAACGTTCGCGGGAATCCTTGAGGCGTATTCGGGTATCCTCTTTTTTCTTCGTGTGTGGCGCAGGACCCATTTCGCCGCGACCCGCCATTTTGCCTGCCCGGGGTAAGGGAGATACGGCTTGTTCAGCATATAGCTTCGCACGCCGGTAAAAAAATCCCAGTTTTGTCTGTGGATGATCTTATGGGCCTCCTTGCTCCCTCCGTAAACCAAGCCGACAGAGCAGCATTTTTGCCAGTAGAGAAAGAGGTAGCTCCCCATCCCGGAGCGCAGAGAATGGAAATTACTGCCAAATCCCACGATGATCTTCTCCGAGTCATATTCGAAGGGCATCTTCTCGATGCCGATCGATGCAATTGCGCTTCCATCGTCAGCCAGGATCGTGAACAGTCTGCACCAGTCACTGCTCGCATAGTAGTAATCGACAAATGGGCGGTGGACGAGGCTGCACTGCGGGTCGATACTTTTCGCCATACTTTGTAGAGCGTCGAAGAGCTCCGGAGTGTACTCTACCATCCGCATGGCGTGCACCCGCAAACGGGCATTCGAATGCTCGGGAACGAAAGCCCGGCGGCACGGCCTTGTTGTCGCACCCGGGCAGCGGGACAACTGGCACTATTTGAGGAGGTCAGCCGAACGCCGCACCAACTGGAAGAAGCTGGACAGAACCGCACGGTTGAGCTAGCCACGCCGTAACCTTACATGGAGTTGGTGGATCGTGTAGGGGATTCCTCGCCCTTCCACCAGGTCCTGCAATGCGTTCTTGACCTCGCGGTCGCATTCCTCTTTTCGTGCCGCGGGAATCTGCATGAAGTGGCCCTCAATTCGCACCCACCAGCCCCAATGTCCTTCCAAAGTGTCGTAATAGGTTTGGTAGGACTCATCGATGGATAGTTCAGGGGGGCTGAAGGCTTTGGCAAACAGTTGATGGGCTGCCTCTTTGGTGAGTTGCTTCCGCAGCCGTGCGGATTCCAGGAGTAAGGCAGGACCCATGTATTTCAAGAAGATGGGGGTCGTTTTTTGGATGAACTCTCGGCCGTTGTCACGGCCGATGAAGAACAGATCCATTTCGGCTCCAGGTTTCAATACGCGCCGGACTTCTCTCACTGCGGCATCCGGATCGGCGGTCCAGTGAAAGGCGAAAATGCTGAACAGATAGTCGACTGAGCCGGTTTCCAGGGGAATGTGCTCGAAAGATCCGTCCCGGATTTGAACATTGCGAAACGGTCGAACCCTGCGAAGCGCCAGGTTCCGCATGTTCTCGGCCGGATCGATGCCGACGAACTGGACTCTGGACCTAGCCCGGGAGGCCAGCCACGCCAGCGCTCTCCCAGTTCCGCAGCCAATATCGAGGATGAGCCGATAATCGTCCGTGAGGTGGATCGAGCTCAAAGCTTTGTCGGCGCCCTGACCCCAGCATGAATGAAGATTCGGATCGTCATCGTAGTGTTCGGCAAGTCGGGAGTAAGTCTCGACGATCGGATTGGCGAGTTTTGATGTCGAGGAGGTCAATTCTGCTGGTTCCTTAAGGTGATTCGGCACAAACCTTTCACGACGCAGAATTCGCTGGGGTCAACATCCGTGAGGTCGATCTTGCAGCCGCTCTGGCTTTCGATGAATACGATCAGGTCAATGAATCCGAAGGAGTCCAGCAGGCCGCTGGCAATCAAATCCGTATCGGCGGAGATCTTGCCGTTCCGCGAATTCCCCGGACGATGATTGCTCCGAACCCAACTGATCACCAAATCGACGAGCTGCGTTTCCGACATCGCCATGGTCATGCACCCTCAAGCAGCTTTACAAGTGTTTTTCGGTCGATCTTTCTGTTGTCGTTCAGAGGCATCTCTTCCAGCCGGTAGATCTTTCGCGGGACCATGTAATCAGGGAGGGCCTCGCGGCAGCGATCCAGGATGCGCAGGTCATCCACGTTGGAGACGCCGGACACGAAGGCCACCACTCCATCCGCGCTCCCGTCGACGACTGGCCAAGGAACCGCAACCACTTGTTGAGCCTGGCTGGTCTTTCGAAGAAAGACCTCAATTTCCTGGAGTTCCACCCGGTAACCGCGAATTTTGACTTGGTGGTCGATCCGTCCGAGATAATACAGACAGCCGTTTTCCCCCCGCTTCACCAGGTCCCCGGTGCGGTACCAGAGAGTCCCGCCGGTTTCTGGGAAACGGACGAACTGGCACCGAGTTTTCTCAGGGCTGTTCCAGTAACCGTCGGTCACTTGCGATCCCGCCAGGCATAGCTCGCCGGTTTCGGAGACTTCGCCCCGCTCGTGATCGGCGACGCGGCATTGCTGCCCGGCAAACGGCCATCCGATCGGGACGATTCCGTTCAAGCACTCCTGTGGGGACTTTGATGGATCCCAGCGGTAATGTGAGATGGCAATCGTAGTTTCCGTTGGCCCGTAAAGATTCTCCACGATCGAGTTGGGAGCGGCTTCCTGCCAGTCTTGCGCGTGGGTGGCCGCGAGCGCTTCGCCGCAGAACAGGCTGAATCGCAAGCTTGGAAAACACTTCGGCTGCAGGAGGCGCATGTTGGAGAGCAAAGCCACCACCGAAGGTACCGAGAACCACATCGTCAGTCCGTGGTCCCGAATAAACTTCGCCGGGAGCATCACGGATTTCTCTGGCACGGAAAACAGACAAGCGCCCCGCTCCCAGCAGACGAACATATCGTGAACGCTTAGATCGAACGTCATATCGAATTCCTGAGAGAAGCGATCTCGCTCGTTCACTTCGTAACGGTTCGAGATGTACTCGATGTAAGACCGCACGTTCGAGTGGTGGATGGGAACGCCCTTGGGTTCGCCTGTGCTCCCCGAAGTGAAGAGCAGATAAGCGACGGCAGCCGAATCGACTTCGATGTCGAAGGCAAAACCCGCGCCCTCCGACATTTGTCTGGAGGAAACAAACCGGTGCTGTGGGAAAGCGGCACAGAGATCGGCCGCGTCGTCCAGATCCGGCAGGATTACCGTTAAAGTCCGGTCGGTCTCCGAGAGGAGCCTAGGCAGCTGCCCCAGGGCCTCTCGCCCCACGACCAAGGTTCGACTTCCGGAAAGCACAAGCATCCTCCGTGTGCGGTCGACGGGAAACTTGGGGTTGAGCGGAACATAACCCTTCCCTGACCCGAGGATACCCAGAACGCCGGCGTAGGCCGTTACGCTCCGCGAAGCGAGAATTGCGGCCAGAGGGAACGATTCCAGTTCCCGGTCGAGGATCGTCCTGGCGATAGCCGCGGCGCGGCCTCGGAGCTTGCGATAACTCAGGGTCTTGTCGTTTACAACCAGCGCCTCGCGAGAGGCAAATCGCTCAGCGGAGTCCAGGAAGCCCTGAATCAAACCTTTGTACCTCATGCGCGTGGCCGTGGCCAAAGCGGCTCGAGTTGAAGGCTGCTGGCTGAGTGTCCTCCGCACGAGCTGTTCAGCGTACGGCGGACAAGGCACGATTGGCCCTTGGGGCTTAATTGGTTGTGTCTCTCTCCCCGATGACATGGGCAAAACCTGATTTCACTCACGGCCAAAGCTGCTGACCATAAGTTCTACTTGACCGGACACCTTGCTCGGTGCGGCTGCTGATTCGGTCCGGATGTCCTGCCTTGCATGCCCGCTGAAAGACAATTCCCGTGTGCCGCAGTTCTTCTTGGTCGGGCGGGATGTCCAAGATGAACGTCCGAAAACCGACCGCGACGTAACGCGAGATTTCCTCTGCGACACGATCGTAGCTTCCCACCAGATAAGGACAGAAGGTCTTGTAGTTTTCGAACGGCACGAGCCAATATGGGTTATGATTCGACTTCGTTTCCTTTGCCATTTCCGACAGCTGGTGGTGCCAGGAGGAATCCGACACCTTCATTGCCAGCTGATGGGTGAGCTGGCCCTTGCGATCCTCGGGGAACCGCTGAAGAGCCACCCTCCACGCTTCGCCTTCGTCCGCCCGGGCAATGACTCCGACGCGGATACCGGAATCGAGTCCGGCATCCGGCGGCTCTTGGGCGCACTCGTTGGCGGGCTTTGGATACTTGATGGCAGTTGCGCCAATCGCTTGAGCCGCCGCCAATCCTGCCTCCGATGAGCCGGAGATGAAGATTCCGGGAAAAAGTTCGGCAGGCAGCGGTGGCGTCAGCCGCAGATTGTTCACCGTGTAGAACTCTCCGGAAAAGCTGACCGCGTCCGGGCTGGCCACGAATTGCTTGATGATGAGCGTGTATTCGACCAGCCGCTGGTATCTCTTGTCGTGAGGAGTTGTGTCGTTCAACGCTGCCAAGTCGTTCTTGAAACCGCCCGCGACCATGTTCAGATAGATCCGCCTTCCATAAAGGTGTCCGAGCGTCGCAATCATTTTGGCGACAGAGTAGGGATGCATATAGGCTGGCTGGATCGCGACCAGGGGCGCGAGTCGCTTCGTGTTCTGGATGATGATTTGCGCGATGACCCAAGGATCGGCCTGGGAGTTGTCGGTATAGACGAGAATCCCTCTGCAACCATGCTCCTCGCTCCACTTAGCAACGTCGATGACATTGTGCAAGTAAGACTCTTTCGGTACCACACTGATTTGAGGGCAAGTGGAGAAAGTCTCCAGGCTCGGAAGTGAAAATTCATCATTCTTCATGTCTGACATACTCCCCCAGCAGAGGGTCTTGGCGCGGAGCTAAAGAAAGAGTTTTCGAATCTGACTAAGTGATGTCCCAAGAAAATCGGACAGTACGCCGTGTGCGCCGGCTTCAAGCAAACTCTGTGAGCGGGGTGGCGTCGCGATTCCCAGGCACTTCATGCCCGCGGTTCTTGCCGCCCGAACTCCTGAAACAGAATCCTCGAATGCGAGTGAGTCGCCCGGTGAGACATGCAACTTTTCAGCCGCCTTAGAGAAAATGGCCGGGTCGGGCTTACCGTTGGCGACCTCGTCCCCGGTCACCACTGCCGCGAAATGGGCTCCGAGACGCAGAAGATCCAGAACGTAATGGACTCGTTCACTGCTGCCAGACGATGCCACGGCCATGGGGAGGCCAGCATGGTTGAGTTGGTTCAACAGATCTCGAATACCGGCAACTGTACTTACGCTCCCCACTTCTTCTTTAAACAACAGGTCCTTCTCGCGGCCATACGCCCGAATTTGATCCTTGTCGAGGTCCCCAAGAAAATGGCGCAGGATGTCTTCTTTCTTTCTCCCGTCGCGAACAAATTCAAGCTCCGCCTCGGTTGCTGACTTGCCTACTGACACGAGGAATCTCTTCCAGGCCCGCATATGGGCCGGATGGCTATCTACTATGACGCCGTCCAGATCAAAGACAACGCTCTTCAGCAAGTGGGCAGTCCTACGACGCCGGAACCCCCAACCCGGGCCAGGTCCTTTGCACGTATTGGTAGCTGGCCGGCGTTCCTATGTCCACCAGATAGTCGGAAATGGGGTAGGCTACCATCCTTCCGACGAGTTTGGGTAAAAGGTCAAAGGCGATATCGGCTGGAATGCGATCCGGGATCACATCAAAAATCGCTGGAGTCGCGACCAGAATTCCGGAGAAGGCTAAATTGCTCGAAGGATTCGTCGGCTTTTCCACAAATTCCCGAACCATGCCTTCCCGGTCAAGCATCACGATGCCACACTGGTGCGGGTCCGCAACTTCATTGACTCCCAGCGTTGCTACCTGCTTCCGGCGGCGGTGGAATTCCAACATCTGTGTGATGTTGGTATTCGTCAGGACGTCGCCATAAAAGATCCAGAAATCGCGCTCGGAGCCAATCCACCGGCGGTGTGCCAACAGGGTTCCTGCACTCCCGAGCAAGGTCCCCTCCTCGGCGATGTGCACCTTGACACCGTGGCGATGATCTCGGAGATAGCTCTTTACGCTGTCCGCGTGAGAATGTGTGTTTACAAGAACTTCGTCAATACCGTGCCGGCGGCACAGCTCGAGCCAAATCCCAAGAATGGGTACGCTCTGAATTGAAAGCAGACACTTGGGGATCGTGTCGGTCAGCGGCCGCAAACGCTCGCCCTTTCCTGCTGCAAGGATGAAAGCTTTCATAGCGCGGACTGGGCTCTACTCATGACGACGGGACAGTCTGCTGAAAAGAGCCCCGCCGAAAGTTCCCGAGGCACTGCCGGGAACAAATGTCCAGCGCGTGCCGCACTTCTCGTCACCGTCGATAAACGGATCATTAGCCACCACGTGAGCGCCTTGGAAATCAAGCCCAAACGCCACTTCGCGCAGCTTGAGTCGCGCCATGGCATCGCGAACCTTTCCCTGGTGCCGTTCTTCGCAGAAGAGCAAGAGAAAACCGCCACCACCGGCTCCGGTGATCTTGCCTCCCAGAGCCCCATTCTGGCGCGCCAAAGCGTACGCCTCGTCGATGAGCGGATTCGAAATGTGGGAAGAGATCCTCTTTTTAGCTTCCCAGCCTGCATGCAGAAGGGCACCAAACGTCGGCAGGTCGCCTTTCAGCAACGCGCGACGCAGATGCTCGGCGAGCTCGTAGATCTCTCGCAGCGAATCCACAGTAGACGCCATCCCCTTCTTCGTCGATTGCTCTTGTTGCTGAAGAAGTTCCCAGGAGTTATGGGCTGCACCCGTAAAGAACAACATCAGATTGCTCTCGAACTCGCGGAGATGGTCAGGTCGTAACATGATGGGCTCTACCAAGGTGCTCCCGTCAGGACGGAAAGTTATGAAATTCAATCCTCCGAAGGCAGCCGCGTATTCGTCCTGTTTCCCCACGGGCTTGCCGAGAATGTTACGCGCGATGTGAAATGATCGTTCAGCTAGCTCGTACTTGGACAATGAGAAATCAAGGTAGGTTGCCAACGTCTTTAAGACGCCGACACAGACACTTGCCGACGAGCCTAACCCGCTTCCTGCGATAATCTCAGAAGCCAGGAAAAGATCAACGGAGAGATCGCATCCAAGGTCTTTTATGACCGCGATAGGGATCTCCAGCGCGCTGCGCTTGATGTCCATGCGGGAGATGTCCCGCCAGGTTTCCACAACGCGTAGGTCCGAAGAAATGATCTGGATTTTCCCATCGCTCCTTTTTTGCAGGACCGTATAAAAGTACTTATTGATGGACGCACTCAGGACGGCCCCACCGAACTTTTCGTAGTACGCAGGCAGGTCGGTTCCGCCGCCGCCAAAACTAATACGCACTGGACTGCGTACGATCAGCATTCAAAGCCTTCCGGATGCCAAACATCGTATTGACTGTCGGTTTCGACGCAGGTGTGGCCACAAGCCTATCTCCCTCCGTCACCCGTCCGAGGAGTGTCAATACAGTCTGCAGCAGAAGAGAAAGATCGAGGAATAGAGACCAATGAAAGATGTACTGGAGATCGAAGTGCGCCTTTTCCTCGGAAGAATGGTTTTCTCGGAGCCCGTTCACCTGTGCGAGCCCCGTCAGGCCCGGTGTGACGCTCAACCGTTGACGCTGCCATATGGAATAATGTTTGACCCTCTCGCGTGGCTCCGGCCGGGGACCTACCAGGCTCATATCACCTTTCAACACGTTCCAGAGCTGCGGTAGCTCGGTGAGACTGAACCGGGCGAGAATCCGCTCGTACCCTGACAAATCTGGTACGTCACGATTGACGTTCAAACGGCACATCCAAAACGGATGTCCATTTTTTCCGGAGCGGAGTTCCTTCCTGAACACCTGGTCCTTATGCCGGCGCAACGCGGCTGCGGAAAGGGCCAGGAAAGGTGCACTGAGGACAAGCAGAAATAATGCACCCAGGAAATCAACGACCCTTTTTAACTTTAGTCCCATTGTCGAGAGGGTCTGTTCTTCAAGAGAGAGCAGGGGAACATCGTCGATTTCCGTCAGTTTGGCTTTCGATAGATAAAGTTCATAGCGCTGAGGTACAAGGTGCACTCTCATTCCGGCCTTTCGACAATTGGAGATGAGCTTCTCGCTTTCCATTCCCGGTGGCAGCGGCTCCACAACGATGAGTTCCTGCACCTTTTTTTCCTGCATGAGCCCCAAAATGTTCAACGTCCGTATCGAGATTGCCCCCACAGGCAAAGTAGAGACCCGACTGGAAGGCTCGGTATCGGCTGGGAGCAGGACACCCTCCACTTCCATCGACATTTCCGGATGCCGCGAAATCTTAAGCACTAGGTCGCGCACCATATGACCGCTGCCGAGAATGACCACGCGCCGCCTCGTCGCGCCGCGAGGTTCTGACGTGACCAGCCACCAGGCGAGGGAACGAATGGCGATGAATCCCACCGGCAGTAGACTCCCCAAGTAGACCAGCCCTAGCCGCGAATCGTAGCTCTTCGAAAGAAATCCAAAGGCCAGCAGCGAACCAAGGATATAGATGACGCCCGTTGTTACGTGAGCAAAGACGCTCGGGAACCGGCGTGCGCCGCCGAAGGCTTCCAACTTTTCTCTGAAGTAGAGAACGATCCAGATCAAAGATGCCAGAAGAACCGTCGGCGCGTGGAAGACTTGCGACAATCCCGTTCTGCCCGCGGTCAGACCGTTTTGAAGGATTTGTATCGCCTCAAAGGCCGTGACAATCCATAATAGATCAGCCGCTAGAATCGAATACCTCAGCTTTTGGTTCATAGACCCCGACCTCCGATCAACGGCTGCCTTGTTTGACAAGCATTTGTTCGTACTGTGCTTGCTCCCATTCCCATGCCCCCATGATGATCTCCTCGAGTTCAGAGTGGCGCGGCTCCCAAGCGAACTCTCGCACGAGCTTCCTGGGACTGGCGCACAGGACGGCAGGGTCACCCGGTCGCGGTGGGGCGTGACGCACCGTGATTCTTTTCTGCGTGACTTTCTCCGCCGCTTGGCAGACTTCTCTTACTGAATGGCTCTTGCCGGTGCCGATGTTGTAGGCATGGAACCCCGGCAACTCCATCTTCTGCAGGGCAAGTATGTGCGCCTCCGCAATGTCTAGAACGTGCACGTAATCGCGCAGGCAGGTTCCGTCGGGCGTCGGATAATTCGTCCCGTAGATTTCAAAATATTCCCTCCTGCCCGAAGCGGTTTGTAGCAGCAATGGAATGATGTGCGTTTCGGGATCGTGTCGTTCGCCCCAGTGTCGCTCGCCCCCACAGGCATTAAAGTAGCGGAATACAACCACACTCCAGCCATAGGACGCGGCATACCATTTCAAGATTTGCTCAAAGATGAGCTTGCTTTCGCCGTACGCGTTCACTGGCTCTTTAATGTGGTCTTCAGGGATCGGAACTACGTTGGGCGATCCATAGACGGCAGCCGAAGAGGAAAAGACGAATTTGCGGATGCCGTGCTTCCGAAGAGTTTCCAGCATCATCACGCCGCAAGCGACGTTAGCATCGAAAAAGGGGCCCGGGTTGATCACCGACTCAGAAATCAGCGCCTTCGCGGCAAAGTGGAACACCACATCAAACTTCTTATGGGTGAGCACGCTTTCGAGCGCCTCACGATCGCCCACATCAAATCGGTGGACGACCGCTGGCTGGGGAACAGCGTCGGGGTGTCCGGCTGATAAGTCATCCACCAGTTCGACCGAGAACCCTCTCGACAAGAGTTGGGCACAGCAGACGGAGCCTACGTAGCCAGCGCCTCCCGTTATCAGGATCGGGTTCAATTAGAAAGCCCCTTCCCTCTTAAGAACCTTCACCGGTGTCTCCAAGAGGATCTTCAGATCCATGCTCAAGGTCCACTTTTCGATGTAATGCAGGTCCATTCGGACCCGGTCTTCATAGCAGACGTTTTGACGGCCGCGGACCTGCCAATAGCCTGTCAGGCCAGGCTTTAGCGAGAGCAGGAGATGTTTGTAAGGGCCGTACTTATCGAGTTCGGCCGCAGTGATCATGCGGGGGCCGACCAGGCTCATTTGCCCTCGTAGCACGTTAAACAGTTGGGGCAGCTCATCCAAGCTGAGCTTCCTTAGGAGAGCTCCCACCCTTGTGGTCCGCGGATCGTCCTTGAGTTTGAAGTTGCGCTCAAACTCAGCCTTTAGAGCAGGATTCGTGGCCAGGATAGAATCCGCATCTCGCATCATGGTGCGGAACTTGAAAGCGTCGAACTCACCGGCGGTGCCGACAACGCGTCGGCGGTAAATGACGGGCCAACCATCGTCGAGAGCAACAAGCAGGCCGATGACGATGAAAACTGGAAAGAGAACAGCCGTGAGGATCCCGGCACCAAGGAGATCGATGCACCGCTTGACGGAGTGCTGTAGGTGCGGGTTCCGCCCGCTGCTGCGACCCTTAATGCCGGGACAGCTTTCAAATCCGCGTTCGGAAGTGAACATCAAAGCGTACTCAAACTCCGTTGCAATGATTGAGCCCAGAGAACTAGTGGCCGGGTGAAAAATCCTTCTCCCGGTGAGAGCCCGGGCTATTTACGGTATGCACGCAGCTACCTTCTTGAACGCAAGAATATTCCCTACCGTCTTCGTAGATTCGATGCCGAACCATAGTAAACAAGGCGTGCGTGATACTGAGTTGGAAGTCCTCGATGATCTGCATGTTGTCCGAAGGAATGATGATGCAAAGATCGCACAGCCCGGGCATCTTTCCGCCTTTGAACCCAGTCAACCCGATGTTGAAAGCACGCGATTCGCGCGCCACTTGGAGAGCCAGCAACACGTTGGGTGAGGATCCGCTGCCGCTTATCCCAAAGGCAACATCTTCCGGTTCAACGAAGGTGCGCAGCTGCTCCGCAAACACCTGCTCGTAAGAAGTGTCATTCGCCCACGCAGTGATGAGCGGTACGTTGTCGGTCAGCGACAAAACCCGGAACCGTTTATGGTGGTTGGCGGGCATTGTGATTCCCTTACCGAGATCGCAAGCAAAGTGTGAAGCCAAAGCGGCACTCCCACCGTTTCCAAACAAAAATACTCTTCGCTCTTGCTCGTACGCTCGATGAAGTTCATCGGCAACTTGTTCGATCTTGGCATACGGGAGTTCTGCCACAACTCGACTGTAATTCTCAAAATAGCTGTGAGAATCGGTGCTAGGGGAATGCACTTGCGGGCGGTGCTTAATCGTGAGGGCCGGCTTCCGGTTTAGCATTTGGCGGATCTCCTTCAGAGTGCGATCGTCAACGCTTAGCGTTCTTTCCTTCGTTCGCAAAGCGAGAGTGTGTGGTCACAGGCTAGCGACATGACACACGCCTGTGAAATCTGCGATTCCAGCAGCTTCTGCAGGATGGGATGCAGCAAGATCACGGAGAACCTCTCTGCGCGATTTCAGCGATTGTCTGGCCCTTTTTCCAAGAGCATCTCAGACGGTATTTGACGAAGTGTTGGCTTCCAGGTGAGAGTTTGGCGACCGCTCAGATATCTGAGCAATCCAAGAAGCAAGGCGAAATTCATGGAGCAGAAATACAAAGGCAAGGAGAACAGCCGTGCTGGCTTTCCGTTCCTTTTCAGCCAATATCCCAGGCCGGCCATCAAGTAAAAAACGCACTGCGCTGCGAGCAACACAGCATATTCAGGCTGTGGGGCCAGCAAGATACTGCAGAAGAACGCAATCGACAATGATATCGGCGCGAACCAACGCAGGACTCTATGCGAGAAGAAGCAGAAAGTCACTAAACCTTTCATTGGATTGAGGCATCCGATGTTGCCAATCAAAGTTTGGTAATTGCCTGCACCAATGCGGACTCGACGCGCAAATTGGGCGGAGAAGGTTGGCGTGACTTCCTCAATCGCAACTGCCTCCGGATCATAGACGACACGATAGCCCGCAAATCGGATTTCAAGCGGAATTTGGAAGTCTTCAACAATTGACTGCTTTTTCGGCTGGAAAAGTCGCCGACGCAACGCATACACGGCGCCATTCGCCCCTAATGAGCAGTTCAAGCGGCTTTCCAGGATTTTCAAGGCCGATTCATACCGCCAATAAAGAGATTCCGCTCCTGGGTCAGTACCTGGAGTGACAACCCGAATCTCCTCTCCACTGACGGCACCCACCCGCGGATCAGCGAAGTGGCGCACGAGATTGCGAACGCAATTCTTTTCAAGCATCGTATTGGCGTCTGTAAACACCAGGATTTCTGCTGAGGTGTGCCCCGCCAAGTCGCACAACACGGCCAATTTCCCGCGACGGGTCCGGAAAGGGAAAACACGAAGCCGATTCAATTGGGTCTGACTCAGAGCCTCGCCGGTGGAATCGGTAGGCGCATCAAGTCCGACCAAAAACTCCAGTCGATCGGACGGATAATCGATTTCGAGGGCATTCTTCACCTTCGCCCGAATCACGGTTTCTTCGTTGTATACAGACATCAGCAGGGCCACTTGGGGAACGTAATCCGTCTGGACGAGGCAGCGACGGTTACGCCGCCGAATCAAATACCAAAAATCTGATGTTGCCTTGGAGAGCGAGCAAAAGACGAAAAGCAACAGGGGATAGCCAACATAGTGATAGGCTAATAGACCTAAACAGATCCAAAAGATCATTTCTAAACTATGTGCTCTCACAAATCATAATCCGCGGCAACGAGTCGCCGTGTCGAAGCGAAATCGCCAGCGGGCGCAAGGGACATGGCTTGCATTATCCGAGCAACTTGTTGAATCCCGACGCCAATTCCCACCAAATAAAAAAGGTAATATTCGTAGGCGAGGTGCGCGAACAGGGCTCCAAATGCAAATGACAACAGGCTCGCTAGTGTGGCGCGTGCAATCAGATTTAGCTCCCCACCTTCCGGGTTGTTAGACAATGTTTGGCAAACTCTTTTGATGTTACGCAAGGCGGTGGCCAGCAGGCCAATAAATAGGAATAGCGCTGGGACACCTGCCTCTGAAGAGATCTCTGTGAATGTGTTATGCGTCCCGACCCATGCGCCGGGCTGACCAACGTCGGTCCCATTGGCGATAACGAAATTCCCCAGGCCCAAGCCAAATATGGGGTGCTCGAGAGTGTACTCGAGCGACCGCGTCAGCACAGTCAGGCGGTCCTCTTCAGACTCCCGTGCCGATGCCGCGACCTCGTTTGCGGAGTCGCTGGGCCCGTCCCACATAGTTCCGAGTCGCTCCCAGAACACTTGGGGTGCCAGGCTAATGGCAACAATGAGCGCGAGAGCAATCGCCACACCGATGATCCTGCCGCGCGAGCTGCCACGTAAGACCAGAAGCGACGTTAGTGCTGCAGAAATCACTACGTCCAGGAAACCGCTCCGTGAGGCGGTTAGCACCACCATCCACGTCATCGAGATGACGGCGGCAGCCAGTAAACTTGCTTCAAGAACGGAGCGTCGGACAACAAAAAGCGCTGCGATGTAAGGGATCGTCACAGCCTCAGCAATGCCCAGGAAGTTCCATCCGAGAATCCCAAGGTTGAAGCCTAGCATGCGGTCCCCTACCCAGATAGCCCTGGAAGACAGGACGATTGAGAGGCTCGTCACCACAAGTTCGCTGAGAATGATGGCCCACAGCAGCTTTCGAATTCGCTCCACGGTCACGAGCGCCTGTGTGAGCAGGAAGAATATCAAAAGCGTCTTTAGCCACACATCGGTCAGCGTTTGGAAGCTCCCGCCTCTCCATAAAGCAAATGGCACACCTGCGATATACCAAGCGGTGAGCAGCAGGACGATTTTGAGTTCAGGTGTCCATAGCAGACGAGCATGGCCCAACAGAATGGCGCCAAGGTATGTCAGGCCTGCGCAAGCACCGAAAACGAACGTCAGATGAAGAGGAGCAAGGGACGGAAAGATGTCCTGCGGTCGCGCAAAAACGGCAACGGTGAAAAGCCACAGGAAGAAAAAAGTCAAATTGGCACTCTCCCCACGAAATTGCGAGGGAACGAAGTTCTCCTGCCAATTCGCTTCATTGACTGAGAGGGGTTCTGCTTCGTTCATGCATTCACCGGGGCTGAGTAGCGTCTTCACTAGGCGACCACCGCCAAGGTTCGAGGCCGCGTCACCTGCTCCAGAATTTCTTCAAGCCTATCCACAACCACGTCCCAACTGTACCGGCTGGCTACTTCCTTAAGGGCAAGCGTTCCAATCGAGTTCCGTAGGGATGCATTACGGAGAAGCTCAATCACTGCCTGAGCGAATTCTTCGGGCTGCTCCGCGATGCGAATTTCACGGCCATCGCAAAAAGGTAGGCCTTCGGCGCCGACGGGAGTTGAAACCACAGCCTTCCCCATCGCCATGGCTTCGGGGATTTTGATCCGGGTTCCTCCGCCCACGCGCAATGGAACCACCACCACTGCCGCCTGGGAAAGATGGGGGCGAACATCAGGAACCCATCCGGTGATTTCCACGCCGGGCTCCCTAAGGGCGACGGCCCGTAAGTGCGAAGAAGGATTGCGGCCGACAATAGAGAGGCTGGCATTCGGCACCGCCTGACGGATCCGTGGATACACCTCGCGCAGCAGCCAAACGATACCATCTTCGTTCGGATCCCAATCCATCGATCCTACGAAGACCAAGCGGCCTGGTTGCGGTCGAACATCGAGTGGACGGAAGAAATCTGTATCGACGCCCGGCGGAAGCGTGGACACGTTCTTGATCCCAAATTCGTTACCCAAGGTTTGCTGATCCTGGCTTGACACGGCGATGATGTGGTCAAAAGAGCGGCACACTTTGGCTTCGATCGTTCGCGTTTTCCTCCACTCAGCGCCCAGGACAACCTTTCGCACGGGATGTTTTTCCACCTCCCATTTTCGCTTCCTCAGCAAGAATTCAACGTTGTGCTCGAACACCATCCGTGGCCTGAACGTAGACTCTAGCAGGGGAGCAGCGGTGTGCAAAAAATCGCAAAACATCAAGTCAAAGTGCTTGCGAGATGCCAATCCTTCTACCGTCGAACGAAAACGCGGGAGATAGCACTTGGCCAGGAAGTACGGTAGAGCACTGCATTGATTCGTCAGAACCTCCCGGTAGAACCTTAGTGAACGCTTCGTGGCTTCTCGCCAGAACACGGGTGTATAGCTTTCGAACGTGTTTTTCATTTCGGCTATGGCCAAGGCATCGAGAATCGGGTCGGCAAAAGAAACGGCATGAATCTCAGCTCTCCTCGCCAAACGCGCAAGGATGTTCAGCGATCGTATCTTTCCGCCTGTGTCTGGCGGAAAAAGAGGGCGAGGTAACGTCAGCAGGATCTTCATAGCCATCGTACTAACAGCCACGAGGAAGCAAACGCAACTCCGGCAAGCGCCAATCTGTCAGGAGTGAAGGACCGCTCCTTCGTTCCGAACCACCTGGGGTTCGAGCAAGCGACTGTCACGGTCCAGGAATACCCGGTTCCAAAGCTCGAAATTCAGGAGTCGCCAGCAACCTTCGGTGGCGTGCGAGCAGCCGCGGCGATGCGCCTCGAGGAGATGTTGCACGTAGCTAGCTTTGATGAGTCGCCGTTCCGCCATCCGCCCGTCCGTAAGGACTGCTGACAGCTTATCGACCAGCTGATTCCGCAACCATGGTCGAATGGGGGTGGGAAAGCCTTTCTTGCTGCGCCGAAGGACTTCGGGAGGCAGTCGATGCGCCATGGCTCGACGGAGCAAATACTTGCCGGAAAAAGCGCGCACTTTATAACGTGCGGGAATGCGCGCGGCAAACTCGACAAGTTTGTGGTCCAGAAACGGAACGCGGCTCTCGATCGAACCGGCCATGCTCATCTGATCTTGCTTCATAAGAAGCTCGACCAGATACGTTTTAGTATCCAGGTAGAGCAGCCGATTCAGTAAATTTCCATTCGACCCGTTTGAGGGAAAGAATCGCATAGAATTCACATAGGCATTAATGTCGCGAAGTTCTCCGGTCAACTCGCTTGTGAACAACCCCGACTGCTGGTCCTGAGGAAAAACAGAATAGAAATTGTCGAAGTAGGTTTTTTCGAAACTGTCTGGATAATAGAGAAAAGAATGCCGAAGTTTGCGCCGCGCCCAATCCGGGATCAATTCCGCGCTCAGTGTCTTCTGAGTCAGCTGCTGGAGCGCCCGCGGGACGAGCTTTCGGTACAGGGGTCCAGCTCGCAGGTTCCAGAGCGTGACGCGATACTTCAAGTAACCGGCGAAGATCTCGTCTCCGCCCTCGCCAGTGAGCACCACTTTCACTTTCTCGCGAGCCAGGCGGGAGACGTAATGGAGGGCTACGCTCGACGGCCACACAAGCGGCTCATCTTCGTGCCAAATCAGTTGCGGTAAACTCGCAAAGAATTCTTCCGGGCCAAGGATCACCTCGTTATATTCAGCCCCGATGTGCTTAGCTACTTGCCGGGCGTAGGACAGCTCGCTGAATTCGTTTTCTGCATATCCCACCGAAAAGGTTTGGATAGGCTCTTTCCGAAGATCCGCCATCACGGCCGCGATTGAACTGGAGTCGAGGCCCCCACTTAAGAACACTCCAACTGGAACGTCGCTCATGAGATGAGCACGCACTGTCCCCGTGAACAGGTCACGAAATTGCGCGACGTAATCGGATTCACCGAGCGAGGGCTCGGACGGAGACGTATCCAAGTCCCAGTAGGTCTTGACCTTGGGGTTTTTGTCTTGTGCTTTCAAATCAATGCGCAGGCAATGCCCGGGCAAGAGCTTGCGGACGCCTTCGAAGAGTGTCTCTTCTGAAGAGAGATAACCAAAGGCAAAAAACTCGGGAAGAGCACGCCGATTAAGCCGCGGCTGGAAGTCAGGGAGCTCAAAGAGCGCCTTGATTTCTGAGGCGAAGACGAAGCGATCCCCCACGATCGCATAGTAAAAGGGCTTAATGCCCAAGCGGTCTCGGGCGCAAAACAACCTCTGACTGCGGGCGTCCCAAATGGCAAACGCAAACATGCCCTGCAGGCGATGTACACAATCCTCCCCATATTCCTCGTATAGGTGCAGGATCGTTTCCGTGTCGCTCTTGGTTGCGTAGCGGTGACCTCGCTGCTCCAGGTCGGGGCGGAGTTCGAGGTGGTTGTAAATTTCGCCGTTGAACACAATCCAGACATTCCCCTCCTCATTCCTCATCGGCTGGCGCCCTCCGGGTAGATCAATGATGCTCAGCCGGCGAAACCCAAGCGCCACATTGCCGGAGATAAAGCTACCTTGGTCGTCAGGCCCGCGGTGATGAAGGACACGCGACATGGCCTCCAAATCTCGGTCTGGAACCTTACGACCTCTTATGGCGACAATTCCACAGATCCCGCACATGGCTCTAATTTCGCCTCGTTAGAAATCGATGCTTCAACAGCATTTTGGCGGCGTGGCTATTGCTACAGACGTGGTTGTTCTCTCGTATCACAGCTAGACGAGTAGAGGCACATTTTCCCCCGGATGCACAGAGGATTCGAGGTCAACTCCTGCGGGTGCTTGGGCGCATCGGCGCACCATTCCCCGCGTATGAGGGGCACCTCCGACGTAAAAACCTGGCGGCCACTCAGCTCAACATAGCTGCCATCATAAATAACAAGCCGACGGACATTTTCGTCGCCATTCGTCGAGCAAAACAAAAACCGTGCGTCGCTAACCCACGGCCCAACCTGCCAGGTCCCCGCCTCATTCGCGAAAAACATGTAGTTGTCCACATCCGCGGCGGAATATCGATAAGCTCGAACGGGCACGCCCTTATGTGTTGGTTCGAACAGCTGGAGGAGACCTAGAGCCGCGTCGGCCTTCGCAATAGGAATCAGCAGTGCTGCGAACTCTACCGGCAACTCCGCCCGAGAGCCAAGCCGAAAAATCGGGGAGGGCTCTTTTCTTCCATATATAGGCGAATGCCAACCCTGGGTTATCTCCCGCGAGCAGTCTTGACTCGATCCCATCAGCACGGCAAGGGCTGCGTGTTCGCTACTGACGAACACGGCGCCTCCGGGAATTGGAGAGAGTGAGCCAGGGGCGAAGTGCCAGGAAACTTCAAGCCCATGCACCCCATCGCCTTCAAGAACGTCGCGAATCAGCCAGAAGTTTGGCTTTGAGTAGAAAACATAACGGCGATGTTGAACCGGATGTCTCAGCCGGCAATAGCCACGATGGGAGCCGACGAAGAGGTCAAAGGTTTTGCCAGTCACCCAGAGATCCACATCCACGTTCGGTAGGGCTTCCCACCCAAACGGTCCGCTAGGATCGGCCTGGCTCAAGTTGTCCACCTGCGCCGTGTTGTGACTAGCCGTTCCGCGGAACCGATTGCGCTCGGCATCCGAGTCGACGTAAGCAAACGTGCCGAGATCAATCAGTAACGGTTGTCCGTTGACAGCCAACTGCACACTTAGCGCATCGGCATGGCGGTGGCCCGCCCGGCCCGCTCCGAGAGGGCCGGCATTGATCACGAGTTGGCGCGTCAAAGGATTCTGACTGGACATCACGTAGATTCCGCTGTGCTCCAAAGCATAGGAAGTCGCCGTTGGTTGTTGGACAGAAAGTTCCTCAAACCGGCTTGCCCCCGCGGCTCCAAGCAGCCAAACTGTTTCTTCCCGAATGGCACCAGCCACTGCTTTAAAGTCAGCCCGGTTGAACAGCACCGCTCCGGTTGGAAGGGGATCGAGCAACTCCCCCGCACGGTTACGTCTCGGGTCAAATACTCGCCCACCGTCATCATCTCCGAATTGGGGAACAGACCCTGCTCGACCCAAGGTGCAGAGGACGTCAAGCATTTTTTCCATGATCCGGTCCAACGTAGCCGGGACTGCCATTCCGTTTAGATCTGCCAGGATTCGGGAGTGCAGGAGGAAGTCGAGCGCGTAGGTGTGGTAGTAGGTCGATTGTTCAAAGTGCATGCCGTCGGGTCGAACCTGGCGTTCTGCTTCGCGCAAGATAATTTGCCATCCAAGCTTTTGCCATCGCTGAGCCAATCTAGAACCAGAACACAAAGTACCAATAAAAAAGAGGCCTACTCCTTCGCCCAGGAGGTGCGTATTGGGTGAGAAATAGGTGGAAAGAAATCGCTCGATGTGGCGCCCGTTCAGCATCAGCGCCCGCTGGAGGTCGGAAGGGAATCTTTGCGGGACAGTGGTACAGCCATTCAGTAAATACCAGACCCACAGCCAGGAGAGACTTCGGAACGCCACCTCGAGGCTACTTGCCCAGTTAATTCCGATCCCATATGAATTCTGGTCTTGCCAGTCATACCACTGCCGGAACACCTCGCGCGCGTAGCGAGCTTCTCCTGTGAAGCGATAGGCCTTGGCAAGTGTGACCAAGTGCTGGTGGCGATTGAGCTCCCAAGTGACCTTCGAGTCCCCGACCTGGTCAGGATCGAGGTAGCGGATTCGGAACCATGGGCGGCGCGGAGCGCGCTTGCCATGCACCGCATCGAGATGCCAGTCGATCTCCGTTCCGTAATCCACACCGTCGTACCCGAGCAGGTCGAACCGGTGCTCGCAAATTTGCTCCGCCTGTTTCACGATTCCCTCTACCACATCGGGGAGCCGCTCGCGCAAGCACTTTAGGATTTCTGGCACTTCTTCCTCGGTGAAGAAAAAGCGGCCGAAACCTCGTAACTGGGGATGGCGACCATCCCTGAAGAACGGACCGCCGATTTGGCAGAGCGCAAGGTCCCAGCGTTTCGCGAACTCTTGGTAAGTGCGCAAGCACAATTCGTCCCACTCCATTTCCATGATTCTTTTGCCGCGCTTCAACCAGTGATTGTTAAGCGACATGCACCCAGCCTCTTCTCAGCTTTTCCGCCTCACGGGTGGGTGCACCGAGTAACCAGTCCACAGTTCGAGCGATGTTATCTTCCGTGACTTGCAGCTGCGTCTGTTTCGTAACTTGGTCGTACCCCTCAGTCACACTTATGAGCTTTGCGCACAAGTCCGTGGCATCGCCTTCCCGATAGGTCGTTACGTTGGCCGGACGATGGCCATTCTCGCTGGCTATGACGGGTATGCCCAGGGCCAAGGATTCGAGCACTGACGCAGCGACGCCGTCGCACGCTGGAGTGCGGATATAAGCAAAGCATCGGGTCAGCAACGTCAAAAACTCGTGGTGGGTGAGATTCCCCAGCAGGAGGAGGCTTTGGCGCTCTTGCGCTGGCCAGTCGGCCACGAACTCGTTGGCCGCGGACAATTCCTTGGAGGGAAAGCCGAGCCAAATGAATCCCGCTTCCGGGTGCCGTTGCCGAAATTGCAGCATGGCTTCCCGCAATGCAGGAAGTCGGTATTCCGGACGAAACGAAACGTAGCAGAAAAACACAGGATGGTGTGATTCCAAAAAGGCTTCTATCTCTCCAGCAAGCGGCACCCGCTGGAACTCCAGATTCTGTTTTGAAAAGCCCGGAATCACCACGACGCGCGCTGCCTCAATTCCATACTGTTCAATTGCGTGTTTGACCGCAATGTTGTTGCATGAGATTTGTCCCGCGAGCCGAAAGAGCAACTGAAAGGCGCAACGCACCCCTAAACCCTCAAGCCGAGGGAAATACCTCTGCTGCAGACCGCCGCGCCAACTCAATGCAACAGGGTGACCGGCGAGCCGACCTACTACGGCCGCGATGAAGGCCAATATGTAGCCGGGCGTAGACTGGCCGTTGACGTGCACCTGGAAATGATAACCTCTTAAGGCAAACTGGATGAGTTTGCGCACGTAGTCGAAGCCGTTCTGGACGCCGATGTACTCACTGCTCTGCCTCCTCCGGCTCTCATTGAGATTGAGCACATGACATACGTTTCCTCGCCGGCGAATTTCCTCGACTAGCAACTTGGTTTGCATCGCCCAGCCGCAAACCGGTGGCGGATAATTGCCGATCTGCAAAATCCTTGCTCGCGGATACGCTTCGGTCATGTGATCCGAATCGCTCTCGGCGGATCTATTCATGAGAAATGACTTTCCCGCTGCATTACGCTGCGCCTTGAACCAACCCTTCGGTCCGGAGGATGCGGCCGGAGGATTACTAGGCTGATATCATCTGCTGATTGGCCATTCCACCGACGGCTGCAGAACGGGGAAGGAGAGAACGTAGATCAATGACGAGCTGATCCGGGCGGAGGGTGCTTAATATTGCTTCCTCGTCTAAAGCCTTTGCCCCGATGACGAGAACTTCCGCACGCCTGACTACTTCTTCCAGATCGGTCGAGAGTAACGCACCGACATGGGGGATCTCTTCTTCGATGAAGTGGCGGTTGGAGCCCACCAAACGTCCCAGTGAGACATCCTGGTCCCAGATTTGGACCTGGCAACCTTCACCGAGCAGTCGCTTGATCAGCTCCACTGAGGGACTTTCGCGCAGGTCATCCGTGCCGGACTTAAAGCTCAGACCGACAACTCCGATTTTCTTACACTTGGTCGCCAGCACTGCGTCGACAGCTCGTTCGAGGTGAGCCTGGTTGCTAAGCATGATTGCGCGCAATAAGGGCAGGTCCAGGTCAAGCTGCTTGGCACAGTAGGAGAGTGCCCGGACGTCTTTCGGTAAGCAGGATCCACCAAAGACGAATCCGGGCGTCAGATATGCCGCGGAGATATTGAGTTTTGTATCGGCTAAGAAAATCTTCGTCACCGCACCCGCATCCACGCCCAATTCATTGCATAGCGATCCTGTCTCGTTCGCGAAGGTCACTTTCAAGGCATGGAAGACGTTGCAGACATATTTGACCATCTCTGCAACTCCCAAGGTGGTCTCAAAGATCTGACCCGGCAGACCTCGGTAGAGCTCGCGCAGTGGGATGAGCTGCTCGGCATTATCGGCTCCTAGAACAGTCATTCGTGGATTCAAAAAATCGACGACCGCGCACCCTTCGCGCGTAAATTCCGGATTGGCGCAAACGGCAAAATCGACGCCTGGGCGCTTTCCGCTGGCCGCCTCAATACAGGGAATGATCAAAGACTTTGCGGTTCCCGGAAGCACAGTGCTGCGGAGCACGATCCAATGGAATCCTGTCTTCGATTGTAGCGCTCTCCCCACTTCTTCACAGCAGCGTTGGACGGCGCTCACGTCCAAGCGGCCATTGGGCAGGCTTGGCGTGCCCACGCAAATGAACGAAATCTCTGATTGACTCACGGCCACTATCGGGTCCGTCGTCGCGTGCAATCGGCAGGCCTCGCGACCCTCCCTCACGAGCTGATCCAACCCCGGCTCCAGCACCGGCGCCCGACCGGATTCCACCATCTCCACCTTCGCCGGATTCACATCCATTCCCATCACTCGATGACCCTTGTGCGCTAGGCAGGCTGCAGTCACGGCACCTACGTAGCCCATTCCGAACACGCTAACCGTCTTCATAATCAGTTCTTCTCTCGCAGTGCTTGAGATTGTTGGTCAAGAAGGACTACGTCCGAATGTGATACGCCTCTGAAATCTTTCATCCCGAGCACGGCGTTACTGTAAAGCTGTTCGAGTTGAGCAATAAGACGATCGAAGCCGAAGTGCGTTTGCATCTTCTCTTGCCCGGACCGCGAGAGCCTTCTGGCGAAGTCGGCGTCTTGTAACACGTGCAGCATGGCCTGAGCGAGGGCCTGTGAATCCTGAGGCGGAACAAGCAACCCATCCACGCCGTCTACGATGATTTCAGGAGTTCCGCCAACACGGGTAGCCACCACTGGGAGCCCGGCCGCCATCGATTCCAGCACGGAATTGGGCATTGCTTCGGCCTCTGAGGGCAGCACCGAAAGATCGCAGCAAGATAACAACTCGGGGACATCCTGCCGATGTCCGAGAAACAAGAAGTTCTCCTCCAACCCTGCTTGTCTCACTTGCTGTTCTAATTTGCGTCGCTCCGCGCCGTCACCGATCAAGACAAATTTTGCGCTAGGAACTGACCGGCAAACAATACGTGACGCTTCAATCAAGCAAGCGTGTCCCTTCACCCGGCTGTACATGTTAGCCACAACGGCGATAAGCTTGGAACCGCTCCCGAAACTTCCCAACAATCCTTCTCGGTCTCCCCGTGCACCGGCAAATCGATCGACATCCACACCGTTGTAGATGACGTGAATCTTTTCTGGGGACAGCCTGTCTCGTTCGACAAGCAATTGCCGCACGGAAGCCGAATTCACGATGATGTGTGTGGAGAGGTAGTAGATGGCGCGGATAGTCTTGTTTTTCCAAATTGTATACCACTCCAGGTCCGCCAGATAGCGACGACTGGAAATAATGACCGGGGTTCGCGCCAACCGACCGGCTGGGACTCCCAGCAAATTTGCCCACAAGTCGTGCGCATGGATGACATGAAACTGTCCCTGCCGGAGAAAAAGGGCCAAACGCATCAGCTGATACACGCCATTGACTGAAAGAAGCGTCTTCTTTTTGCGAAACTCCACTACAGGAATATCTGCTTGTTGCAAAACCTCCAGCAACGGACCTTTCGCATGCAAACAGCCTACAGTTATATGATGGGACGTCGACCGCAGGCGAAGAGCAGTTTGCACCATCTGGGTTTCCGTGCCACCAACGTTCAGCGTATCGACCAAATACAACACACGCGCCCCGTCATTGTCAGAGGGCGGCTTTGACCTCGAAAGAGCGGCCTGGAATTTAGGCAGCCAATGCGATGACGACGGCTCATTCTTAACAACTGCTGCTCGATCTGTGCTCAAAGTGCCAGGCATATGGCTGTGTCAATGCGATGGAGTATAGTTAGCGCGCCACTTGTACGGTCGTCTGAGAGGGGGGACGAAAGACCGGTGGTTGAACGCCCTCACGTTCGGTGGCGGGGCGGCACCAATAAGCGGCTGTGGACTGTGCTTGGGTTGCAGGCTCAAGAAAATTGCGGTGCCAGAGCTCAAAAATAAGAAGATGCCAAATCTCCCAAGAGCGATCGCGTAGGCCTTGGCGATGCTCGAAGAGTCTGCGATGCAACTCTCTCGGATTGAAGTATCCTCGGTGGACCGTCTTTGGCTCCAGAAGGATCTCCAAGAGAGCCGGTGAAGGCTCCTGGCGAAACCAGTGGACGAGGGGCATGGAGAAGCCTTGCTTTCGGCGATAGAGCACTTGCTTCGGGACACCAAGCCGCTCGGCCAGTTTTTTGAGGATGTACTTGGGCTGGCCGCCCCGCATTTTCCATCGAGGAGACAACTGCGCAACCCATTCGGCGAAAACATGGTCGAGGAAAGGAGCCCGAACCTCTAGCGAACACGCCATGCTCATCCGATCTACTTTGGTCAAGATATCCGCCGGCAAGTACGTTTTGGCGTCGAGGTATTGGACTTTGCTCAGCGGATCAGAGTCAGGGCTGTGTTCCAGATAGCGTCGAAAGCGCTCGTAGGGCGAAGTCTCTCGGTCGGCCCAAACCAAGAAATCTTTGGAGAAGAGGGAGCGCTCCCGAACGAGGGCCGGCAGTATCGAAATTCCATCCAGGTAACGGTCGCCGAGAGATAGCGAGAGATTATACAAAAACCTGCGGCCTGGCCATTCGGTCGGCAACCACGGATGCATGGATTCACGGTACCAACGACCTGTCCCGGCAGGAAACAAGCGAAGTCTTCGACGCTGAAGATAGGATTTGTAACGGTCGTAACCAGCGAAAAGCTCATCCCCGCCATCCCCAGCCAGCGCCACCGTCACATATTGTCGAGCCAGGCGGCATACGTGATACGTAGGCACGATCGAGGAATCGCCAAACGGTTCTTCGAGAGAGCGCGTCAACATGTGTATGGTTTCTTCGATGTTTGCTTCTACATACAGTTCGTGATGTTCGGTACCAAACTGGCGCGCAACAAGCCGGGCGTACTCCGCTTCGTTAAAGTCCGGGCTGGAGAAGCCAATCGAAAACGTTTTCACTGGGCGCGAGCTTATCCTTGCCATGAGTGCCACTATGATCGAGGAATCGACTCCTCCGCTAAGGAGCGCTCCGAGTGGAACATCACTGATCATGCGGGCTCGAACTGCTTCAGCCAGCCGGTGCTCGAGTTCTTCCACACACTCTT
>WNFY01000331.1_pt1 | contig 40631 bp, 32 predicted proteins | sample 5400091 | NCBI WGS metagenome assembly WNFY01 (sample SAMN13153364, study PRJNA577476) | soil metagenome | isolation source: 60 cm soil or saprolite under grassland replicate 1 | place: USA:California | collected 2016-06-15 | reverse complement strand
CAGAACGCATGTATAGGTAGGCTCAGAAGATAGACGTTCAGGTGGTTATTCTCCACATTACGTTTATAAGCTTAGCAGGTCGCACTCTCGTCTAGCTGGGGGTAATCCGCATCTTCACGGATAATTCAATTTCGCCGAGTTCGTCTTGGAGACAGTAGGAGCTTCGTGCAACCTTTCATGCAGGACATCATTTAAATGCCAAGGAATTTCGCTCTATCCTAATTTACTTTGATTGGGGAATTGTTTATTAGGATTTGGACTATATCTTGCTATTTGTTAGGAGACTCAAATGTTCTATTGCGATTCATACAACCCTTGATTTGTTGAATGTCAAGAAGACCTTGTTCAGTAAGATGTTTTTTATCGTTCATCAAAGTAGCCACAGAAGCAAAAGAGTTGAAATCTAATTGTTTAACAGTACGTAAAGGATAAGACTGAAAGAAAGGTATTATAACCCTATTTAGATCAGATAAATCACGGACTATATACTTAAATTTAAGAGGCCAAGTCCCCTAGGTACACATGCACCGTCCCTGTGGACCGGGTCTGGTGCCACGTAACCACAACCAAAGAACTCTATGAACTGTAACAATAAGTCATGATCACGTTTGTGTTGTGTGATACTAAACTCAAGCTGAACTTGATAACCTAAACGTAAGGTTTTATTTTTGAAGACACCTACAGAGAAGCAACCTTCCCCATCTACGAAACCTACAACCCAATAAGGATTGAATATCTTTTCATTAAAGAGTTTCATGTTGTTATATTCAAATTTCTTACTTCTTAGTTCATTACAATAAAAATGAGGCAAATAGATACAAAGACCTAATAATAGAACCACGTTTAGTCTCTGAGGATCCTACTAGCTTTCAAGCTTTGGTTTCCTGCTGATTGCCTTTTGTTATACACTCAAGATTGTCACCATTTAGGTACTTAAGTCTTTAAAGGTTTCCAGCACATAGTGGTTTGCAAGCGTGTGGTATTGCACGCCAGGGCAGAATTTCGCTACCTTAGGCTTAATACCCTCTACTTTCGTAGGGATTGGACCATATCTTCAAGGAAAGGACCATCATTTCCCACCCTGGGATCCTAGGGACACAGGCAGCGTCCCTGTGGACCGGACTCTGGGCTCTAGTCTATGCAAAGGGGAATTTGTTTAAGAAATAGGAATCAATGTTTTTAAAAGGAATTACATCTATTTAAAAACTTAGAAAATGTAAGTCAAAGAAAAAGAAGAGAAAGAATGGTACCTTAGCCTGCTTGGCATATGGTCTCTGAGGATTCTAGTTGTTGGGATTTGCAAAGTATGCATCTTTGTCCCGGATAATAGCAATTACTTCCTCTAGGGTTCGTTTACGCATCTTACCCTTACCCTCCGTATTGAGTGTATAAGCGAGCTTAACCATATCTATTAGACCTTCTTGGGTAAAATGCTCTTTTCGTTGTTTCCGCTCTAAGATCTCCAGGAAAGTGTTAAATTCCTTTACTTTACCACTGAAAGGTATTACATACTTAAGGTAAAACGGTACAACGTGATCTATAAGATTAGTCAGCCCTGATAACTTAAACTCCCACACGTTTTGGGATCCGGATTTCAAGTGAAGGCTTCCTTTGCCGTCAAACAAGTCTTTAAACTCAGCTAGGATATGCTTACCATTTTCGTGTTGAGTTACACCAAAGCCCGGTACCCTACGGTTGCATGGTACCTAGGGTGCTCCCAAGGTTAAAAATGCATCGTAACTTGGAACCTCCGGGTTCGCCCCGGTACCCTACGGTTGCAAGGTACCTAGGGGAGTTTTCCCGTGGAACTACGTCTTAGGGAAAACTTCTGGTTGAACATTAACCCCAAATCTGAAGTCAGAATGAATTTTGACAGACGCTGAAACTGAACCTTCACCCTCTACGAACCCCCCTAGCCAATACTTTTTGGCCTCTGAGTTAGAATTGCTATTATCAATGAGTCTTTCCTGCTGATTACCATTATTAACCAGATTATTACAGGTCGAAAAGAATAAAACAAGTGTAGAGAACATTATGACTAAAACTATTAACTTACTTCTAAGGTGTTAAAGACCACGTACTAGTCACCTAATATGGTATCCCAGCATATAGCCAAGTTTTAAGACGGCCCTATATAGCCAGACCGTCAAGGTTACAGCCGCCATTGACTAGAGTTTCCCTTGCCATCTTAGAACGGCTTAGTTGATTATCTAGCATCGGGCAGGTATCAGACTCTATACATCCACGCTAGTGTTAGCAGAGTCCGGTGGGCGGAATAGGTAGGACCTCTCAGTCTTTCCCCTCCTCAGAACCGTACGTGCAACTTTCATCGCATACGGCTCAAACATTGAAATATCGATAGATTACTCAGGAATCTCAGATAGGTCCTTGTTTCTTTTCTTCAATAGTTTAGCTTGCTCTTTTAATTCAAGCTTAGCCTCCATAGTTGGTACATCATTTAAAGCTTTAAGCCAATCAATGATAAGATTCAGTCGATCTGATTTATGACCTAAAAGTCTTTTAGCGTTTAATTCTTTAAGAACTAATGCCAATTTCAAGAATTTATCTCTAGTTTTAAGTGAATTACCAACATGCTCATTACTAGATAAAAGATCTAAATAAATAGAAAAGGTTTCTAATTCTCTAGCCCGGTTACCTACGGTTGCAGGGTAACCGTAGGGAAGCACCCTAGGTACCTTGCAACCGTAGGGTACCGGGCCTTTGTTAGAAATTAAAGGATGACTTAAGAAATAAGGAATAACCACTTCTCTTAAAGCTTTAGTCTTTCGTACAGAATATACAGACATGTTGTTAGGTCGAGAATATACTCCACCTATATTACCAAATATCTCTTTAATAGCTTCAAGTAATAATTGGTCTACATTGTTTTGAACTATATTGAACTCTGCTTGTGGTTGTAATCCCCAAGTACTTCGTTTGTCAATAACAAATGATCCTGTAAAGCATCCTTCCCCATCTACAAAACCTGAAATCCATGACGGATTAGCTTTAAGGAATTCTATTAAAGATTCCAAAGTATCAAATTTAGTAAGTCTCATAGGATTAAGTGAATTAAGTAACTTCTTAGTAAGAAGTTTTTCAAAAGGAATTACATCTATTGAAAAACAAAGGATTAAACTTTCTAATTGTAGTATTATAGCCGTTTTAAACTAAACTATTCCTAAAGACGAAGATCAATTTCTTATCGAATTTCAACATCCTTGTGCAAGTGGGCCTTCTTTCGAAGTAAATCATAATGATTCTATCCTTTCCATTACAGAAAGACATTCGCTTTTTGCACTGTCCTCTCCCCACTGATCAAATAGATAAAATCACTCTTATCCTACCTAAAATAGGAGATCATTGGGGTTACCCTGTTCCATCAGAAACACCTTTATGATTATTTTAGGGTCATACTCTACGCCGGAGGATATCTCGTTATTTAACAATTAAGGCTGAACGAATAAGCTATCAAAAGCAGATTATTCCTATCCTCGATAGACCGTTTCAAGCACTTTCAGTCTGCTGTTTTTACGACGCCTCAATATATGTTCACTCTCGTTACCCATGATAATCTAGCCTAGCAACGTACCACCATGTGCTTAGATGGATGTTTTACATTGTCCCTACAGCTTAGAACATATTGTTACCAACTATGCACTTGTAGGTAGGCTTATAAGGTCAGCTCTCATAATGGGTTTGCACCATATTGTTTCTGATAGCTTGTCAGGTCACACTTTTAAGTAAACAGTCGCGCCCCCCTGTTTTGTGCCGCCACTTAACAAGTGGCACCCCTTCTCCCTAAGTTACGGGGTCATTTTGCCGAGTTCCTTCAAGACGATTATCTCTACGCCTTAGTATGCTCTACCAGCAGACCTGTGTTGGTTTAGGGTACGGTTGGCTAAACCTGATTATACAAGTTTCCGTAGGGCTCTTTCCCGAACCTTACTCTTTGAAGTATACCTCTAATTACCTGGTACTTTGAACCTTGTTAGCTCCCTAGGAATTACATCAAAGGGAGAGTAACGACAAGGTAAACTTGTAAGAAAGGTTACTGCCCTACAGAAGAGTTACTCATCGGCACGTATCAGTCCATAAGGTTTTTATCTTTATGACTTTGATGAGGAAGAGGTGATCTCCTGAACTGCCTTAGAGGCCGCTACTTTACTCATGCTGGTATAGACCTAACAAATGAAACCCTTCTGCTTTCGGCGAAGAGGAAATACCCCTCCTTTTAGGCTACTCATGTCAGCATTCTCAGCCCAGCTATGTCCACTGGCTCAATGAGCAAGCTTCATTCCATTTGCTGGGTATTCCACTACCCCTAGAATTTTATACCTAGGACAGGGTTTCGGTGAAGCAGGTGAAGGAGCTTTGCGCCTGTGTCAACTGCCACTCCCTTTGCAGGGAGACAACTACTATAGACCCGTTACATTTTTGGCGCCCTCACTAGGCGATATATCTGGCAGAGAAGCTCAGACCACTGAGCTGTTACGCTTTCGCTAAAAGGTGGCTGCTTCCACAATATTGCATCATGATTTTTCAACCATGTTTAGACCATATCATACTAAACTACAGGTATTTATCAAATCCTAAGGAAATAGTAAATAAAGAGTCCCTTTCCGCTAATTAGGATTGAATAGCATTTCTTGTTAAAACAAAATATTACTTCTTGGTAACTTGTAGTTTGGTTTTGGCGTGTGGTCGTTGAGGGGTTACAAATTTTAACTTCCCTGCTGATTGTCCCTATGTTAGAATTATTGGTAAAGGGTTTAGATAATACCATCTAACATCTATCAGGATATTCCAGCATATAGCCAAATTGTTATCCTTACAAAATATGAAAGGATAGGCCTGGAACCAAGCCCACTTTGTGGAGAGACACTAGAGAGGACTGCCTTGTGTTCACTCAGTAGCTCTTCGGGACCTTAACGCCTATTCTGGGCTGTTGCCCTTTTGACAAATCGCCTTATCACGATATGTCTGATTGCCCACCATTGTATACTATATATTTCCGGGGTTAGAAGCCATCGATAGAGCCATGATAGCCCCCCGATTATGCAGCAAAGCTGCGTGGCTTCCAGTGCCGTACCATCTAGTAACGAATTAATTTTAACTTCACAAGTTTTTCAAAAGGAATTACATCTATTGAAAAACAGGCCCGGGTTATTTTGACAATCCTCTAGGGTTAGATTACAATGATAGGCGACCCGCTAAAACGGGTTTCGTGGAAAACCAGCTATCTCTAGGTTAGATTGGCCTTTCACCCCTTGCCACAGCTCATCGGAGCCCCTTGCAACGGACATCCGTTCAGTCTTATTAAATAACACTTGGCAATGGCAAGATCACCTAGGTTCGGGTCTGATGGTTGGTACTATCACCGGCCGGAGTAGAAAACTAAACCGGGGTCGCTTTTGCTAGGGCTATTACCATGCACCCACCATCATCTTGCTGCAATTATTCAGAGATTTTCATCTCTGTTTAGACTATACCTTCAACTCAAAGAAATTTAGGTAATCAATTCTTAATTAAACTCCACAAAGCCGGGGAATTTTAGGAAGAACTTTGAGCCCGGTACCCTACGGTTGCAAGGTACCTAGGGTGCTTTTTAAAAGGAATTACATCTATTGAAAAACTCATTGGAAAAAGGAAGATAATAAAATCAATATAAGTGTGAGGCCAAAAGAAAAGAAAGAAAGAAAAAAGAAAAGAAAGAAAGTGTGAGGCCAAAGAAATCCATTTTTTAGAGAGGGCCAGATGACTCATCAAGGTCAAGTTTATAATAAAAATGAGGTAACAAGTAAGGATGGATGAGATTCTTTAATCTCTCCCTAGATGAACTAAAAATGTAAACTCTAGGTCCATTAGTTGTTGGATGAACACTACAATCTATATCAAACTTATTCTTCAATATTTTGACTAGGAATTTATTCTCATCTAAAGAGAAGGACTCTGTTGAAATATAAAGTGCTTTTCTATGCTTATAGCCATCGTCCATGATAAAGTAAGCTAAAGTTCCCTAGGTTACCATGCAACCGTAGGTAACCGGGGTACCCTAGGTACACAGGGTAGCGTACCTGGGTACCGGGCCTCTAGCCGTCAATAATTCTTCCAAATTCTCAGGTAATCTCTTTTTACCCTCCCTTTTCCCAATGATGTCATTCCTTTGGTAAAAGCCCGGTCCCTGAGACCGATGGCCATTGGGACCTAGGGACTCTGAATTGTAGAATAACTCTCTATAAATGTTAAAACAAGGTAAAGTTCCCTAGGTTACCATGCACCGTAGGTAACCGGGCTCAAAGTTACAAATTTAATAGCACCATATTCTTTCATTTTATCAGGTCTGCTATCTAACTTAGACATAGTTTTAGGTGGAGAACCACAATAATCTTGAAATAATGAATACAAATGCTCAACATATTCTCTATTAATAATAGACTGCTTAAAATGTAACCTTGTGTTAGACCTTATGTTGTTTTTTTCGGCGGTTAGATCACCTAGCATAGAGCCAACAAGAATCTCATGTAAAAGCACCCTAGGTACCATGCAACCGTAGGGTACCGGGCAGGAGTTAAAACCATATTAACTTTTGCCGATATTCTATAAAATCGACTAAAAATAGTAGTAAATTGAGTTTGCATGATTGAATCTCTTAAGATAAATTACTTCTTTGAATTGATTACCATGATTTTCTTGGAATATTTGAGTGCTGACGTGTTACCAATTTTTATTGGTCTCTTCTTTCGAATCAGTCGTTACAGGGTTGAGAAAAAGGAGTAATCTTATTTTGATTTGCTCAATGTGTTTTAGAATTACTCTAATGGACTACAAATGTCCACCTATTCCTACGATTTCTCAACTTCCCACGGTATTGCCATAGAGAAATTCTCCTTAGGTTTCACCGTTAGCATTATGAACTTATCATTAATACCGACCATTTCTGGTCATGAGTCAGTTTTACAAAGGATTTCACAACCCTCATGGGCAAGCAATTCACCCATTATGCTAAAGGTACGCTGTCATCCCACATTGACTCATGGCTAAAGTAAATGGCTGTTGTGATTCCAGCTGCTTGTGGAGCCACTAGTTCAGGCTTTTCACCAGTTTACTACCTGCTTTTTCAACATTCCCTCACGGTACTCTGCACTATCGGTCAATGGAGCATACTTAGCCTTGATGATGGTACACCTTTCCTGCCTTAACAGACAGGGTAGTATAAAAGCAGCTTGGCAAGCCGCTAATTCTCCCGGGCACCTACCCCTCGACACTGTCGAAGTATAGAAATGGGAAGTTTTGACAAAGGAATTCATCCACTGCCAAAAGGAAGCAAAGCCTTACCACCACTGGGCTATCACCATCTGTGGCTAGCTATTCCAAGCCATTGTTTATTTCTTTGCTAGACCGCAATACTACCTTTGAAAGTCTTTCCGAAGGAAGTAGAGTCTTGGCAGAGAAGACTAAGCTCCTGAGTACCTTCCCATCCTCCTGCTGCTCCGCATAAACGCAAGCAGAGGTTGCCTGAGTTCATCCCAATCCACGTAGACTGAGCGGATTTAAGGGAGTGAGTACCCTAGGTACACAGGGTAGCGTACCTGGGGACCGGGCCCTGTCAGAGATAGCTTATCCACGTTCGCTCGCCACTAATTGTGGAGTCTCGGTTGATTTCCTTTCCTCTTGGTACGTAAGATGTTTCAGTTCCCAAGGTAGATGGGATACCTTTTGGCTTTGATCGTCGAGACCGGGTTGGTTAACATACCCTTGATAGGATTCGACAGTTTGGATTTGACCTCATTCCGATCCATTGCCTAGTCATTCCTAGTAGCCCCTTTGTTATACTTGGTTTTACATTCCAGATCGCTGCGGATTTCCTCCATATGATTAAATACAAATAGTTGGACTTCTAAACTCAACGTTGAATTAAAATGTGGTGGTATCTAGTTAGACTTTACCTTTAGCAGAAGAAGCAGAAAAGAGGTGGGAAGATTTTAAGATTTCCCCAGTTTTCCTAATAGATGTCATTCCTATAGGATAACCCACTTTCTTTTAAAAATCCTGAGATTAAATCATTAAATGAAGCAGTTCCATTGGATACTTATAATAATCAAATAGCTGATTTAGAAGCTATTATAACTCCTAATGGTTATAATCAAGTATATATGGCTGCCTGGTATAATGGTATCCAATCCAATGTTTTTGATATTTCCCAATTTAGAAATAATTCTAATACTATGCTTTTCATGTTCTGGCAAGATTTAATAAAAAATAATGAAGGTAAGGTATGCTATTTTCATAATTGGGGCGGGTATGACTCAATTTTATCTTTGGTCCGGTCCACAGGGACGCTGCCTGTGTCCCTAGGATCCCAGCATTGCTCAATATTCCTGGCTATAAGTTTAAACCACTCTTAAACCAAGGTGAAATTATGGCTATTAAAGTAATTAATTTAAATGGAGAGGAGGTTTTATCAATAAAAGATTTTATTAGAATATTACCTTCTTCTTTAGCAAAATTAGCAAAGGATTGGAAAGTAGAAACTCAAAAAGAGCACTTCCCCCATTATTTCTTTTTAGATAACATAGAATCTACACTTAATTATGAAGGGGGCATGCCAGCTTATCTATATTTTGAACCAAAAAGAACAACCCAGGCTGAATATGATGAAATGGTTCTAGAATTCAAAAATAAACCTTGGAATTTCCTTGAGGCCCGGTACCCAGGTACGCTACCCTGTGTACCTAGGGTACCCCGGTTACCTACGGTTGCATGGTAACCTAGGGAACTCTCTAAAGAGTATATACTAGGGGATGTTAAAGCACTTTACCAAATCATGATAAAATTCTTTGAAACTCTTACTTCTAAATTTCCTATTGATCCCTTATCTGTATTATCTGCACCCTCAACCGCCTTTAAGATATGGAGGACAGTCCAGTTACCTAAACTCAATAATGAATCTCTCAAAGTCTATGACTTGTCAAGAACATTAGATCCTAAATTAAGAAATGGTTATTGTGGGGGAATTGTAGATGTCTATAAACCACTTTTAAAGGGTAATGGATATTATTATGATGTTAACTCACTTTATCTAACTGCAATGTGTGAACCTATGCCTGTAGGTATGCCCAAACTTGTAACTATTTCTCCTAATGAATTTGAGGGTGGTTTTTTCTTTGGCTATGTGGAGGCAACTGTTCAAGCTCCCCCTATAGATACTCATGCTGGTTATCTAGGACTTTTACCATTAAAATATAAAGGGCGTTTAATTTGCCCAGGTGGTACCTTTACAGGATTATTCTTCTCTGAGGAACTTAGATTTGCCTTAAATAATGGTTACAACTTACTTTCAATTACTCAAGCTTATGAATTCCAAAGAGGGGTTAATACATTTTATGAACTAATTCAACAATTAAATAGTATGAAAATAGAGGCTCAAGAAAATAATAAACCAACAATACGTAATTTAGCAAAGTTACTTATGAACTCTATGTATGGAAGGTTTGGAATGCATACTGATAATCTAAGACATGAAATTTTAAATCAAGGCACCCTAGGTACCATGCAACCGTAGGGTACCGGGAGCAAATAGCCAAACTATCTAAAGACTTTTTAATTAAAGAGGAAATCCCTTTTGGAAAATTAAGCTTAGTAACTTATACTTTAAGCGAATAAAATTTTAATGTAGGTACACAACCGAATACTACTCTAAGACAAAACCTCCAAGGATTGCCTGGTAATACAAATGTAGCAATAGCTGCTTCTCTCCTTTAAGTAGTTTATTTTAGCCACATTTCCATTTAATTAGTTAATTAGAATAACAGCAACCACAGCTAAGACAGCTTACCTCGCCATGGTGATTTCTTGTCTCAAGGGGTGCCCTGGGCCCTAGTAAGGGTAACACAGGGTTGGTGAGAAGACCCTTAGGCTTGGACGAGTTGGCTTAGCCAGTGCCCTGTGTCTAATGGTTGTAGTTAAACTGCCCGGCCCGGTTACTGACGGTTGCAACGTAACCTAGGGAAGTTGACCCTTAGACTAGTTCCACGGGTAAAGTCCCCTAGGTACCTTGCAACCGTAGGGTACCGGGGCGGACCCGGAGCTTTCCTACGGTTGCAGGGTAACCTAGGGAACTTCCAAGGTACGTTGCATGTGTACCTAGGGACTTAGGTTGGGTAGCCTTATTTAAGTTAATGGGGAAGGGTAGTCTAGTAGGTTATTTACTTATCTAGCTGGGTCTTCTGGTTTAACTATCCAGAGATATTTAGTCTTAAGGTAGCTTACATTATCCAAGTAGTGATAACTCTTTAGCCAGCAATAACTAGTCTAAGCCTACTAAGCAGTATCCGTCAGCTAGCCTAGGTATCTCAAGGGGTACTTAGTAGGAGGTCTCAGTGTTGGCTTAAGAGCACCTTGGCCTACTACTTATGATCCATTCAATTGTTATAGGGTATATTCTTATCTTATTAGGGGCTATTCGTAGGGGTAATTTTTCTATAGACGCTTGTGCCCCTACTGAGTAGAGAAGATATTGGCTAAGGGAGATAACTATTTGAACTGCCTACTGCTAGCTAAACTTACCCCACCAGCTAAATAGAGTGAGTAGACCACCAGCTAGGCTTAGGGAGACACGTACTGGATAGGCCCTAGTAAGAGTACCCTAGCTAGACTACCCCTGGATAACACACCAGACATACCCCTACACTAATTCTATTAAGGATAATATACCCCCCCTAACCTTAGTGCCCAAAGCTTACCCCAACTAAGTAACCCCTAGAAGATAACTGGGCTAGGTTGGAGATTTACGAAGCTCTCTGAAACAATGGCTTGATAGTTCAATCTAATACTATTGGCGGATACTAGAATAACCCTAGGCTTAGTAACAACCCTAGAAGATGACTCCTTATTAAAGACTTTGAAGAATTTGCTGACTGAGTAAAGGAGCTTAACTAGCTTTGCCCCCTGTAACCCTATGGAACACATACTAGAATAATAAATAGGGAAAATAAACCCCACCCCGTAGGAATAGTCTTCATTGTTCATAGATATTCTTATTGGAGGAGGGAATCGAGGATTACCAGGAATCAGACATACATCATAAGCTCAAAGGAATAGTTAAACAAAAGACACCCTGAGATTGGAGCAATATCGCTCACCAGGCAACTTTATTAAAATAACACATTCCTCACCATTTGAAACACCGTAGAACAAGGATTATGAAAGAAGTAGCAGCAGAGCCGTTTCACTGTACTCTAACAACGGATAAGTCGTAAAGGATTCAAAGAATGAAAGTTCCCTGAGTTTACCCTAAGACGTAGTTCCACGGGTAAACGGACCCTGAGGTACCCTACGGTTGCAAGGTACCTAGGGTGCTGATTACAATTATGACTTTTTAAGGCCATTTGTAGAAGTTTGTATGCTTAGGAGTAGTGTAATAGGAAAGGTTAAAAGAGGAGATAAAGTTAGAACAGATGAGTTAGCAAAAGACGAGGGGCTATTGAGATTAGGTAGTTTTATAGGATACAGTATGAAATCAAAGAGGTGTTTGAACGTATTTAGGTTATTATATGATGCAACTTATCTGGAAAGAAAAGAAGACAGAAAGAAAGGTAATTTTATACTGAATGAAAGTTGAGGACCTCTTGAAAGATATTTGTTAGATAATTTGTATACAGTTAGGTAAAGATCACATGTGGATAATGTTTAGAAGTATCACATTTAGAAGTTGTTTTCCTTATAGATGTCATTCCTATAGGAAAACTTACAATGCATCGTACCTTGGAAGTTCCCTAGGTTACCCTGCAACCGTAGGAAAGCTCCGGGTCCGCCCCGGTACCCTACGGTTGCAAGGTACCTAGGGGAGTTTACCCGTGGAACTAGTCTAAGGGTAAACCCGGGCAGATAATTCTAGACGTTATAGGAAACTTGGAAATAAATGCCAGATTAGGAATGAAAACATACTTTACTGAGTTGTCAGCATATTCTTTAGGTAGACTACGAATGCAATCAATTCCCCTATCTGTATTAAATCGGTTTAATAAGTCTTTCGAATTCATTGGTTTTCTAAGAGTCTTCTTTTCCTATTATCCAATTTGAGAATTTCCCCCTCCTAGTCCCCTAGGGGCACAAGCCAGCGTCCTGTGGACCGGTAGGCTCTTGAAGCAATCTTCATTTTAGCGAGCATAGGTTAGTGGTAAACCGTATCCCTTCCAAGGATGATTCGCGTGTTCGAGTCACGCTGCTCGCACTCTTTTAGAAACAAAATAAAACTCAATTAAGAACAACCAATACTACTCTGGCTTAAACCTTAAAGGAAATAAAAGGTGATGTTCATCTTTTAAATGTTGGGGGGTACGGGGCACTTGTTTAGTTCAGCTAACACTAATCCAGAGGGTTGACTATTTAGCTAAGGGGTTACTTACTTATTTGGCCCGGTTACCGAAGGTTGCTCCTTGTAACCGTAGGGAAGCACCCTAGGTACCATGCAACCGTAGGGTACCTCAGGGTCCGTTTACCCGTGGAACTACGTCTAAGGGTAAACCTGGGGGGAGTGAAACTCTAGGGGGTCAATTTGTTGAGAGGTGGTGAAATACTCATCCAATGAAAGTCTACTTGTCAGGGTAGAGGGTAGAGGAGGGAATAGGTTCGGAAGTGGAGTGATGTGATAAACTCTCGACGATGACGTCGTATAGGAAATCAAACAATCAGGTAATGTTTTATGCCTCAATTAGTTCCTTTTTACTTTATAAACCAGCTGTCTTTTGGTTTTATCCTGCTATCTCTTTTAATCTATTTAGCTTCCAAAAGACTCCTTCCTCAATTACTTCAACGTTTCATTTCAAGATTATTCTTAACTCTTCCTTAGTTTTTCTTTCTTAAACAACTTAAGGTCCTATATCTGGCAGTCTTCTAGGATGAGGGGAAAATGGCATATAAAGGTAACTAACTAATTAAGTGAGTCTTTTAAAGATTAAATGAAAAACAAAAGGCTCAAGTGCACATTGCCATTTTCTTGGAGTCTAGTAAAAGGGAAATTTATAGAGTACCTTAGACCTACTACATAAGAGGGGTGAGTTAGAATTGGACACACAGGGAATTCTCTGTTTTCTCAAGATTCTTCAACTAAGCCCCTAAATAGTCTCACCCTGGAAGTTCAACTTATAATTTTAGTCTAAAAAAAAGAATATGAAACACGGAAAGAAACCATTATCTAAATAGCAATGATTTATAATCCTCTAGAGCAATTTGAGATTTTTCAGTTTATAGCAATAGATGGGCCTTTGTTTGGATATATTCAAATCGGATTGACTAACATAGGCTTTTATCTGTTACTGTCTTCACTCTTCCTAATTTTCCTACACCTTCAATATAATAGAGAAGGGGTGTTAGGATTAGGTAATACTTTAATGCTTTGTATGGAATCTCTTTTTGGAATTGTACTCCAACTAGTAAAAAACCAAGTAGGTCCTAAAGGACAGCCTTACTTTCCTGCTCTTTATTCTCTGTTCTTATTTATACTGTTACTAAACTTAGTAGGTTTAATCCCCTATAGTTTCTGTGCGACGGCCCAATTTGCTCTTACCCTAGGTCTTAGTTCCACTATAGTACTGGGGGTAACCATTCTTGGTTTAAAACTACACGGATTCCACTTCTTTTCTCTTTTTGTACCAGCAGGTACCCCTTTAGCTTTGGTTCCTCTTTTAACATTTATCGAGACTGTCTCTTATGTAGCTCGTTCTGTCTCTTTAGGTGTACGTCTTAGCGCCAACATGCTGTCAGGTCATATCTTATTACATTTAATAGCTTCCTTTTCATGGAAATTCATAACAGGTTCCCTAATGGGTCTACTTTTGGCTCCTATTCCTCTTCTTCTTTTAACTCTTCTATTTGGCCTGGAAGTTGGGGTTGCCTTAATTCAGGCTTTTGTATTTGTCTTACTTACATGTTCTTACATTAGTGATGCTATTACTCTTCATGAAGAGTCATCTTCTTCTACCTCATCTTCTATTCAAAACTCCCCCCCTAAACCTTTTGGCTTAGCTAAGCGTGGATATTCTACTCTGTCTAATTCTTCTAAGAACTCCACATCTGTCGTTCTCTGGGGTTCTAATCTTTCTTCAACTTTGGGTTTAAGATTTGATAATAAATTACGAGCTATGGTTTCCCTGCCTCCTTTCGAATATAGTATAATTATTGGTCTTAAACTCAGTGATGGTCATCTCCAAAAAGGTAAGTTAAACAAGAATGCTAGACTAAGTTTAAGTCAGTCTATCAAACATGTTCAATTTACTGGATGGTTATTCAGTATCTTAGCACACTACTGTCAATCTTTACCCTATATTTATACTACCAATTTAAATGGAAAAGTGTTTTATTTACTTAAGTTTCAAACTAGAAGCTATCCTTGTTTTACACTCTTACATTCAGCTTGGTATTTGAATAAGGTAAAAGTGTTACCTTCTAATTTTTTTGAAGATTTAACTCCTATTGCTTTAGCAGTGTAGGCTCAGGGAGATGGAAGTAAACATAATAATGGTTTTAATTTTCACACTCAGAGTTTTACTTTAAAGCAGGCAGTTCTTTTGTTAAATATTTTAAACATAAAATATGGATTAGATTGTACTATTTATTTTGATCGAAAACGACCTGTTATACATGTAAAATCAAACTCTATGAGCACTTTCCGTTCTATTGTTACTCCTTATTTTCACCCTTCTATGCTCTATAAATTACGTTAACTATTTCTCTTTTTAACTAAGCGCAAACATGCTAGCAGGACATATACTTTTACATCTTTTTTCTACCTTCCTTTTTACCATGGAATTACATGTTTTTCAAAGGAATTACATCTATTGAAAAAGTCAAAGGAAAAAAGCCCGGTACCCTACGGTTGCAAGGTACCTAGGGTGCTTCTCATGGAAATTTATCACTGGATCCTTTTTAGGTTTACTGCTTGCTCCTCTTCCTTTACTCTTTATAACCCTTTTATATGGACTGGAAATTGGGGTTGCCTTTATCCAGGCATTCGTTTTTGTCTTGTTAACCTGTTCTTATCTTCAGGATGCAATCAAACTTCACAGTGACTAATCATTTTCTCAATTCACATTGTGCCTTATAAAACTACTCCTCCCTCCCTACCTTAACCAATAAGACTAGATGTAATAGTAGTTGTAGTAGATGAAGAGTTGTGGACTATTAGATGTTGTAGATGACTCCATTGGTCTAAGCTTCATAACTTCTTGATCTCAACTGTATTACCTGAACACTAGCGAAACTTACACTAAACCTTTAAACCTTTCTTGTCCGGCCTGGGACCAAGGTCTCCCTGAAGCCCGGTACCCTACGGTTGCATGGTACCTAGGGTGCTTCCCTACGGTTACGTTGCAACCGTCAGTAACCGGGTCAATTGTCCCAACTCTTAAGGAAACGTTATTTGTTCCGCACCAAGAAGTAAGCAAAAGCAAACCCTAAAGTAATGAGTCCATTCCTACTGGAATTACTGCCTTTCGTGGCTGTGCTCTCTGCTATCTTTGTTATAACAGCGGTCAACCCCATCCTTGCTGTGCTTTATCTGATAGCTGTCTTCATTACCGTCTCGGCTTACCTAGCTCTTCTGGGACTAACCTTTCTAGCCCTGAGTTATCTCATCATATATGTAGGGGCTATTGCCATACTCTTTCTATTTGTTATAATGATGCTAGATATCAAACTTGCTGAATTAAGCTCTTCAGGAGAAGAGGCCAGCAAAGTATATCCTATCGCATTCCTTATCGGAACACCGTTCCTTTGGACCCTAACCGGCTCACCATTATTTAGAGGTGACACTCTTTACAGTTGGTTTGACCTAACCACTTTGGGCATTGCTCACATCTCTGATCCTTCACCCCTCCAATGGACAACCATTTTCGCACCTTTCTCTAATATTCATTCATTAGGTGTATGCTTATATACTATATACCCTCTCTGGCTAATCTATGCAGGAATCATTTTACTATTGGCTATAATAGGTCCAATTATATTATGTCTAGATAAAACTAGTGTATCCAACTCTTAATTTAATCTTTTAAATAAAATAACTTTTAGAAGTAAGATTGAAAAAGTAATTAAAATGTTCTTTTCTTTAATATTATACTTGATAGGATTGATGGGTTTCATAGTAAACCGTAAAAATCTTGTTCTCATGTTGCTCTGTTTAGAGCTTATGCTTCTTGCAGTCGCTCTTTTACTTTTATTGAGTTCTTTTACTTATTCGGATATTTTGGCTCAAGGTTTCGGTATTTACGTAATTGCAGTTGCGGCAGCTGAAAGTGCTATAGGTTTAGCTATCATAGTCGCTTTTTACAGACTTAGAGGTTCTATAGCAATTAGCAACCCAAAAAGGTAGTAAAATATGCTACTAATAAAAAATACCCCAATTTAAATTGTTATTGATCAAACTCTATAATTAAAAAGAAATTAACTGATAATTGAAATATTAAACCCTAACAGTTTCCTTAACTAAAAAAGAAACATCTTTTAGTTTTCCCTACCCCTTTAACTTTTGTTTACTACATTACATGACTGACCTTGTTCCTATGTAGAGTGTTTTAAGTTTGGTAGTCTCCATTCAAGTAGGTTACCAATATAACCCCTCACAAATACTTTGGCTTAATCTTTGTCACATACCTCATTGCCTTTTACCTCTCTTCCCCTCATTAGCTAACCCACCAATTAGGAGTCCCCTACCTTCCCTATTAAGAGACTATTTAATCGAACAACCAACAAGTAAGACAAACATGTGTAATTAGAAACAGTAATGAATTCTTCCCCTAACCTAGTAGGAGACAAAAGGGGTGTACGTTAGTTACCCTTTATGCATAAAGACATTTGATGAAACCCCCTTCCTATATTCACCTAACTTAACCAGTGGACTAAAGGTAAACTCACACTAAGCTAATTAACAGGTCAACCATCTACCCTTTATGTCTCCACTTTAGTAATCTACCAACTAAGGGTTTTCCTTGCTACGTCTATAAGTAAGGCTTAAGATTAGAATAAGCAATTCATTGAGGTGGTGAGTTAACTAACTATACAATAATAAATTGGGCACATAATGAAGACAAGGAAAAGGTAAAGGATGAATCTCCCTCCTATGAATAAACCACTCTGACACTATAAACTAACTTCAGCAATAATAATTGACTTACCACTAATACCTTATCCTTTATTAATTAGCCAACCCCTGTAAATTCCTAAATAAAATACGTTAACCTACTTGACAACGATTAAAACAATTAATGTATTCTGATGCTAGAAAGGATTACCCTTCTAAACCCTATCAAGAGTAGGTTCTTGACAAGAAGAGATACTGAGCTTAAAGGATAGATCTGATAGACAAGAATTATGATAGATCATCTAAGAGTGATGTAATCAAATCAAAGGAGTATCACAACTGTAATCTTGAGGAGACAAGTAAGATCAATATAAAACCTTTGTCAGGTGAGTTAAACACTAAGATAGATGAGATTATCAACAGATACAGAAGATTATACTCAGACTTAGTTGAAAATGTTTATTTAGATGTTTTAGAAAAGCCTATAATCAAACAGAATGAGTTTCCAAATGTAGATTACAGGAAACTACTTGATGATCTGAATGACGGAATTGAAAAAGATGGTAAAGAGTGACCAAATATTCCCTCTACCTTTATTTATTGATACTACTGGCATGCTTACTACACTTCTCCTGAGAAACACTTTAAACCAAGGAAGAAGAGAGAGATGAGGAGTTGGAATACCTAATATTTCTATATCCATGGCCTCCATTCTACTTTACTTCATTTAGGACTCTACCAGTATAACAGGTACCTCAGTACCCTAGGTACAGTTCCCTAGGGACACAGGTAGCGTACTGGGGTACCGGGCCATTATTGGGTTACTCATTTCTTAATTTCCTCAACTCTTTCTTGTAGTTCCGCTTGGTTAGTGTTAAGTTCCAATTCTTCAACAATGTTTCGTAACTTATTAGAGACAAATCCAAAGGTTTAAACTTGACTTACTTATTAGGCGCCCTTACTGTTTCTCCTAAAGAGCTCGTAGGGTAGGGGACTGTACTTTAGCCATAATTTTCTAGATTTTGGACTATAAAAATAGGGGATCATCTCGCTTTGTTTCTTTTCTTTCTACATCTAAGGGCTCATAATTTGAATGACTAATATGCTTAGATTTCTATTCAATACCATTTTTACGACTAAAGTAGTATGCAATGATGCACCTCAGCCATGGCAATTAGGGTTTCAAGATGGAGGATCACCTTCATTCGAGGGCATCATAGAGTTGCATGATCAGATTATGTTCTACCTCATAGTTATCCTGTTAGGAGTTGGCTGGATGCTAGGCTCAACGATCCGTAAGTTCAATAGCCACCATAACCAGATTGTGCACAAATACCTTAACCATGGTCAAGAAGGGCCCTCAGGGGCAGCAGAAACCTGTCTGTTCTCCTCAAAGTTCTCAGGGTCGTCACTACTCGACTTCTAATCCTCATAGTGCTACTCAGTCTACTATACCTGTAAAGAGCTTTAAGGGTAAGGATACGAATAGCCTTGTACTAGACTATCTACAGAGTAATGAGCAACTTCAACATCTGATTACGAAAGACCCTAAATCATCACTTGCTGTGCCAAATAGCGTTAATGTGATTGACACTACAACATACTTCAAACTGATTGGCTGATCACATTATAACCAGTAAATTATTGGCAATATTCTTACAGACAATGAAATACTCTGCTGTCCTGTGCATTCCACTGTATGCTGGGACATCACTACATAAGTCAACTTTCCTGTTAACCAGGGAGTAACATAGGTATATGTTATAGTGACTATCAGCAGGAAACCTTTAGCTGAGGAATCCTCAGAGACTATATGTGGAACATGCTAATTAGTAAGGCATGAAGAGATAGTCCGACCTCTCAATCCTATTGCACTTTTAGGAAAAGAGGTTGACACTTATTGAGCTAATTTGGACTATAACACCAGCACTTGTACTGATTGCTATTGCTTTCCCTAGTTTCAAACTTCTGTATCTTTTAGATGAGGTGATAGATCCAGTCATCACTGTTAAAGCTATAGGAAACCAATGGTTCTGGACTTATGAGTATAGTGATTATGTCAATGACACAGGTGAAACTATAGAGTTTGACTCTTATATGATTCCTGATACAGAACTTGAGCCAGGGCAATTACGTTTACTGGAAGTTGACAATAGAGTTATCCTTCCTGTAGATACCCACATACGCTTTATCGTAACTGCCCGTGACGTTATTCACTCTTTTGCTGTACCTTCCCTTGGTCTTAAACTTGATGCCTTACCCGGAAGATTAAATCAAACCTCAGTTATCATAAACCGTGAGTCTGTCTTCTATGGTCAATGTTCAGAGCTCTGCGGAGTTTTACACTTTGGTATGCCTATCGTGATCGAATCTGTCTCTCTTGAATCTTACTTGTTATGGCTTTCTTCTCAAAATTCCCCCCCAAACTCTTATCCTTCTGAGATTGGTAACAATGGAGCTGCTAATCCTCTTGCTTCAGGTAGTAACTGAAACAAAGGTCCCCAAGGTACAGTTCCCTAGGGACACAGGCAGCGTCCCTGTGGACCTCAGGGGACTGTCCCAAGGAACCCCCTCGTCAGATTGAACTTAAAGCCATAACTATAACTCCAGAACAGCATGAGGTAATAGTAGACAGTCTTCTTGGAGATCCTAATTCGAGACCACATTTCTAGTTCAATGTTCTACTGGAGTAGGATTGTAAGGCTACTTTTCTATTGGTTATCTTTTTGTTGTTGTTTCCTCCTAACTTACCTATACTCCAAAAAGTGTCAACTCCACACTGAAAACACGGCTATGTTGGAATTGGCAGACAAGTGTGACTTAGGATCACGTGGGTAATACCGTGAGGGTTCAACTCCCTCTAGCCGTATTCTGAACCTAACTAACCTGCCATAATTTAAGGCTTCGAGTTAAACTCTCCAATCCTCAAGGTCAGACTCATCCATTAGGATGCTATCTTATGTACTTAGGAGACTTTTGGTTTATCCTTTAGAGTCGTTAAAATACTGTAAGTTCCCTAGGTTACGTTGCAACCGTCAGTAACCTCAGGGTCCGCCCCGGTACCCTACGGTTGCAAGGTACCTAGGGGACTTTTCCCGTGGAACTACGTCTTAGGGAAAACTCGCTTTGTCAAAACTCACAAAACCCTTGTTACTTGAGCAATGCTATTATTATCCATCTTACTCTTTTCGGCCGTTGTGCCTCTAACTTCCGTTCACATGAATTCTCATGTTTTCAATAGACTAGCCATCTTAGTCTTACTCTACTCCTCGGTATTGGCTTGGAACATGCTTTATGTAGAGCCAATAGGTGTAGGCTTAGGGATCTATGGTGGACTGTCTCATGTCACTCTACTTTCTCAAGCATTTGATGCCTTTATTCTAGCCAGCGCTTCCATTATTCTGCTTCTTGGTTCTGGTTCTCTATCTGTTAGAGAGCAGCAAGATTCAAGATTTGAACCTATTGCCAAAGGCAGAGTGGCTGAATATCCTCTAATTATCTTCTTCACAACTTTAGGTATGAGTTCCCTTGTTTCTAGTAGTGATTTAGTCACTCTCTTTTTGTCTATAGAGCTACAAAGCCTTGCTCTTTACATCCTCGCCACAATTTACCGGGACTCAGAGGCAGCGACATCTGCCGGTTTGAAGTATTTTCTAGTAGGTGCACTTTCTTCTAGCTTGATTTTGCTAGGATCTTGTCTACTCTATGGGTTAACAGGGGTTTCAAGTTTTGAAGGGGTATATCTTCTGTGCTCAATGGCTGTAGCCAATAGTGGGATTCATATAGCTCTAGTTATTATAGGTATTGCTTTACTATTCAAGGTAGCTGCTGCTCCCTTCCATAACTGGGCCCCAGATGTTTATGACGGGGTGCCAACCATTGTGACTACATGGCTAGCTATAATGCCAAAGATTGCCATCCTTGCTTTCCTAGGGGAGTTTCAGGGATTTACCCATCTAGGAAGGGTTTACGAAACCGCCTATCCGATCTGGCCCAATATTCTACTAGTAAGTGCATTACTATCCCTAGTTATTGGTAGTCTGCTTGGTCTAGCTCAATACCGAATAAAACGTTTGCTAGCTTACAGTACGATCTCGCATATGGGCTTCATTCTACTAGCTTTAGCTATCCATACTCCAGAGGGTATAGAGGCGTATCTTTTCTACCTAGTGCAGTACGTGCTTACAAGCATCAACATCTTCTTCGTGTTATTGGCCTTTGGTAATCATCCTTATGGGTCTGGCTCCGCATGGAATACCCCATCTTCTGCTGGCTTCTCACCCTTTGATAACGCTGAGCAATCCAAAAACCCTTCGATCCTGTACATTTCTCATATTAGCCGGAACTCTAATATCCAGTCAAACCCTGCATTAGCCCTTACCTTCGCTATCACCCTCTTCTCCATGGCAGGGGTACCTCCACTGGTAGGTTTCTTTGCTAAGCTGATGGTGGTTTACTCAGCTACTCACAGTGGTTACTTGTTCTTAGCGACTATAGCAATCTTAGTTAGCGTTATCAGTGCAGCCTATTACCTACGAGTTATTCGAGTCATCTTCTTCGATACTCCTCAGTTTACTGAAACTACCACTTGGTGGGTACGTCCCAATGGAAATAATTCCATGGTTATAGGAACTATAACTCTATTGATTATACTCTTCATAGCTAATCCCCTCCCAATACTAAACTGCCTGCACCTTCTGGCTCTTTCTCTATTCTACTGGTAATGTTACTTTTCTTCCTCTTGTTCGTTCCTCTGTTCGTGCTAATTCTTTTAGGGGTAAACATGTTGGTTGCTACCAACAACCCTGACACTGCTAAAATGGCGCCTTATGAATGTGGAATGCCCCCAGCTTCTGATGCCCGTCATAAATTCCAAATTAGTTTCTTCCTTGTTGCTATCCTCTTCTTGATATTTGGGGCCGATTTAATCTTCTTTTATCCCTTAGTAGTTTCTCTTTATCACATTTCTTTCTTTGGATACTGGACTGCTATAATTTTTATCCTTCTTCTTGCTATTAGCTTTATTTATGAATTAGCTTCAGGTGCTCTTAATTACGCTTCGCCTAGAACTTCTTCTCCTACTAAAAAACTCCCCCAAAATCCTAAAAGTAAGATTTCAACCGGACTACGCTTCTATTCCACCTCTTCCTTTGACGATTCTTCTAAACAAAGTTCCCTAGGTTACCATGCAACCGTAGGTAACCGGGCCTCAAATGGTAAACGTAGACGGGATATAGGGAATCCTAAATACACCAGAGAGTATAAAACTAATCTCAGTTTAACAACTTTTCAGGCCGAAGTATTAGTAGGATTACTCCTTGGAGATGGTTCTATATCAGCTCCTGTCTCCAAAATAGGGGGACACCGTTTGACAATTAGACATTCTATGGAACAATTTGACTATTTGCAGCATCTCCACGAGCTTTTTAAAGCTCTTATTGTGCAGCCTCTATTATTAGGTTCTAATCTAGACCCTCGTACAAAGAAAACCTATTCCTGGTGTAATCTACATACTCTCTCTTTTCCTTGCTTAAGTGTTTATCGTGCTTTGTTCTATAACGATTCAGGGGTTAAAATAATTCCGTCTAACATAAGAGAGAGTTTGACTGCTGTGGGGTTTGCCTATTGGATAGCTGACGATGGTCACTACCACAAGGCTAGTGGAGGAGTATACCTTTGTACTGAATCATTTACTTTAGTAGAGGTTGAACTTTTGATAAATATTCTTAAGAACAAGTTTAATCTTAAATGTAAAGCTCACCATACCAAAGGTAAGGAGCAGTATATGATATATATTTATCCATCTCAGTTGAGCAAACTTTGTACCCTGGGTTTACCCTTAGACGTAGTTCCACGGGTAAACTCCCCTAGGTACCTTGCAACCGTAGGGTACCGGGGCGGACCCGGAGGTTACCTACGGTTGCATGGTAACCTAGGGAACTCTCTCCTTATCTTCATCCTTCTTTTAACGGTAGGCTTCATTGCAGAGCTAGCCTCAGGTGCTCTTGATTACGCCAAATCCCCTTCTTCCTCTACTAAAAATTCCCCTAGTGGTAAGGTCCCTAACGGAATAGCTATTATTCTACCTCTTCTGATAACTCCTCAGGACTAAAAGTGGACGGAAAGCTAGACGAGATATAGGAAATCCTAAATATACTAATCAGTATAAAGCTAATCTCAGTTTAACCAATTTTCAAGTTAAAGAAGAGAAGGTTAATTTTCAGAGGAAGAATTTAAAGACACAGAAACCTATAATCTAAACTATTCTGGGTTTTGGTTTTGTTTTGTGGGTTGTTTTTCATAGATGTAATTCCTATTGAAAAACTTAGTAATAAATTAATGTAGTATGAGGTGAATTATGGGAGAGGGGAGTTGTAATAAGTTATGTAATGGGTGGGTTATGGAGAGTATTATTAAATGGGGTTAGGGGAGGTAATATAAAGTATTAGGAAGAGAGAACCTTGCATAATATATTTCTTAATTTATAATTAAAGTTAATAAGTAATAAAACAATCCAAAATAGATTTAATATTTAGGACTAGGGAGAGAAAGACGTGCCATAGTATATTTCTTAATTTATAATTAGGGTTAATAAGTAAGAGCTACCATTCATTAACAATTCCCCAAAATAATAAAGCAATCCAAAAATAGATTTAATAGTTAGGACTAGGAAGAAAAACACAGGTGTAAGTTAAAATTTAACACTTTATTCAAACATATGATAAAACTAGGCCACTTAGCTTAAATGGAAAAGCATAATACTTCTAATATTATTTATTCAGGTTCAACTCCTGAAGTGGTCATCATTATTATATTAATAGGGTTATAGCTCAATGGTTAGAGCGCAGTGTTGATAACGCTAAGGTTGAAGGTTCGAATCCTTTTAACCCTACAAAATCTAACAAAACAAATTCAAAGGAAGCACCCTAGGTACCTTGCAACCGTAGGGTACCGGGCTTTTACCAAAGGAATTACATCATTGGGAAAAGGTAAAGACAATTCACTTTAGGGGAAATTTTAAGTTAAAGATTTTGACAAATTAGAAGGGGGTGTCCATCAGTACTACTTATTCTTTAATAGTTTTCCTAACCGACCCGGTACCCGGTACGCTACCCGTGTACCTAGGGTACAACTATCCTTTCATTGAAAAAAAAAAGATAACCTAATAATGTGTTATTTTACCTAAGCGTTTGGGGGAGTGCTATATATTCGACAAAAAATACAAGGTTCCTTTCTACCTGTGTACCAAACCTTGCTCGGCGAAACAACTCAAGTGTTTTTGTTCTGTTTTGTTTTTTTAGTCGTTCTCGGCGACATGAACTCTCTGTAACTGATCATGCTACTTGCTGCAAAAATTCTTGGTGCTGGATTAGCAACAATAGGATTAGCTGGGGCTGGGGTAGGAGTAGGGATCGTCTTTGCTTCCCTTATTATTTCAACAGCTAGAAACCCTTCACTTCGTCCTCAACTTTTCTCTTATGCAATTTTAGGTTTTGCCTTAACTGAAGCCTTGGCTCTCTTCTGTCTGATGATGGCTTTCCTTTTACTTTACGGTACTTAAACATTTATTCATTAAAACTCTCAAAATTCCCCCCCTTCTTTTAAAACAATTTATGATACCCCTTTATTGGGATGGTGCTGAGGGCTGAAATCGTTGAGCCTTTTTGTTTTTCCTTTTTGCCCGCCCGGTTACTGACGGTTGCAACGTAACCTAGGGAACTCCCAGTCACGATAGCATTGGGACCTAGGGACTCTTCGGCAAAATATTAAAATTCTAGGTATATGTCTATTTTACTTTATGCTAAAAGAATCTACTTTGCTCCACATATGGAAAAGGCCCCAATATCTTTAGAAAACTTAAACTCATCGGGTATTTATGTTCTTATTTGTATGGTAACTAACAAAAAATACATTGGAAGTTCTGTAAAACTAGGAGCTCGTTTCCTAGACTATATGCAACCTGCATATTTGGACAGTAGACCTAATTCCCCATTAATTCAGTCTATTATAAAGTATGGGTATATAAACTTTTGCTTTGCAGTTCTTGAAACCTGTAAACCCAGTGAGGTGTTGGAAAGGGAGCAATACTGGCCCGGTACCCTACGGTTGCATGGTACCTAGGGTGCCTCGATTTAATTAATCCTGAATACAATATTAGTAAAACAGCTGGTTCAACCCTAGGTGTGCCCCTTTCTGCTGAAGCAAGATCCAAACTTTCTGCAAAACATTTAGGCAAAAGCCATTCTCTAGAGACTCGACTGTTAATGTCAGAAACTAGGAAAGGTTCAAATAATCCAATGTTCGGTAAGGAGCTATCTTTAGAAACTAAAAATAAATTATCAGTAGCAAAGCAAGGGATTCTTCACCCTAATTTTGGGAAGACTAGATCAGCTGAAATTATACATTTAATGAGAGTAAATCACTCACGTACTATGACAGTTTATCAATATACTTCTGATAAAAAGACTTTTGTAGCAAAGTTTGATTCTATCCGTATGGCAGCCCAATTAACAGGTATATGTAGAAACCATATTTCTCTTTGTATTAAGCAAGGCAGATTAGTCCAAAATAAATGGTTCTTTAGTTTAACTCCTTTAACTTAGTTTTCCTTATTCGCCCTAATGATGGCATTCTTACTTTTATATGGAACTTAAACATGTTACTTTCTTTTAAATCTCCAAATTCCCCCCCAAGTTCTATTTAAGGGAAGGAAAGTAATTTTACCCTCTACAGTCAGCAAAAGATAACCCAAAGAAATGGAGAGAATTAGAACAATACGCAGGAGGACCAATAGAATTCACAAGGGAGCAAGTGAAACTCTGAATATTCCCATACTACTCTTTTCCGATATATGAAAGCTCTAACACTATTTCAACTAAATGGAATTAATCACATTATGTCTAAAAAAGCTGAATCTTTACTTTAACTCTTCCTCACGTAATTGTCCATCAGGCGCTGGAAATTGTTCATAATGAAAAGGAAGGGTAGAAATGAAGATAGAAAAGATAGAAAGGTAATTCTATACTGAATGGTTGGTAATCAGGAAGAGAAACATAGGCACAGTTAGGCAGCTTGTTCTTAAACTATCAGTAGAACTCCTGTTTAACCCGGGGGAACCCTCCCTAGCTTGGGATACTCTATTGCTCGTTACCTTTCTTGGAAACTTAGTGTACTTTACTACAGGATTATATAAGCAAAGCAGAAGGAAAAGTAAGAAATAATAGGTAGTAAGGGGGAAAAAAGGAAAGGGGTTTATCAGTTCTCTCTTTTCATTTGAGAATAAAGATAGAGGATCTGCAATGCTAGATTGCCTCATACTAAGAAGTAAGAACAAAAAAGTAAGTTCCCTAGGTTACGATGCAACCGTCAGTAACCGGGTCAAATGTTCCTTTCAGGTTTAATTGTTTTAGGTATTGCCCTACTGTTCAAAGTAAGAGGTAGCAGCCGTATCACAATAGCACTGTACGCCCTTCATACCTCTCCATTGGCTATACGACTATTTTTGCTCTCTCTTAGCATTATTTACATGGTATTGCTGTCGGCTTTTGTTGACCCTGTGTTTTGTGCTGGTGAGCAGGGGGGCTCGGATAATATTGGTGGCACTACCCCAACCCCCATTAACACATCCAATTCTAATAAGTCTGTCTCTGACAACACACCCCCCATTTCCCTTAACCTTAACTTTACTACAACCATCAAAGGTGGTGCAACTATTGCTGGTTTGGGTTATGGAATTGCCAAGGTTGTGAAAGCAGTTCCTCCAGCATCTAAGGCTGGAGTGGCTGTAGCACTCAGTGCAGTAGCTGGTGCTACTGTTGTAGCGTCAAAGGCACTTTCAGGAGGCAGTAACAACTCCTATGATACTCTGACCTCTTCCAACAATCCTTCTATCCCAGGCTCTAAAGGTCAAGGGGGTTCTGACGGCGTCTCCTCGGTTATGGAATTTATATCTGACGAGCAGCAGCTAGTATTTGCTTGTATCATATTCTGTGGGGTTGCGCTCTGGATGTTCGTAGGGCTTCTCTTAAACCTAGCTTTACTACGCTTTGGTGATAGAATTCTACCACAAATAGCGGATCGACCTTTTTTAATGAGACTATACCGCTACTATTCTGTCTCATCGACAACCCTGATTGTTATTATGAGCCTAATTATTCTTTATTCTTTGGCTTTTACCCTTTATATCTTATATCGTCTCTACTAATTCCCTTTACCCATCCTAGAGCCACTTTGTGGTTACTTCCATTATTTTTGTTACGCTTTTGCCCCGGTGGGTTCTTCATATTTGGCCCGGTTACCGAAGGTTGCTCCTTGTAACCTAGGGAAGCACCCTAGGTACCTTGCAACCGTAGGGTACCGGGGTTAGTCTTTTTGCTTACTTTTCTATCCTAAAATTCCCCCCATACTTACCCTAGTGAAAACCTCTTCTTATAATTCTTCCTCATTTGTTTATTCTTAATTAGTTTGGAACTTATCTGCAGAAACCCTACTTCATCCCTGTGATAACCTCTACAACAAGAGGGGTGAAAATTTGAAAATGATAGACAAGATAGTTTTGCCATCAGTAATAGAAGATGTTGATGAGAGAAGAAACATAATTTAAATTCTTCAACACTGTAATTGAAACTCTCATGTCCTTCCAATCCTATAGTAGCTACATACTAAGGGAAACTATCTTTATGAGTATTTACTAGTTATGTTACATAGGGATACTTGTCTAACTTGTCTAACTTAGGGTTGTACTATATAGAACTACTTATTTAGATTCCTACTAAGGATAACTTATACATATAGAGTAGTATATATCCTATGAGTAGTTAACCTATCTTACTTACCCCTTACCTTGAGTAGTATTATGCCTTGCATGTTCTACATATCTTACTAAGTTATTACTTTGTAGCTTCTATGTATTTAGAGCTATCTAGCTTACTTGTCTTACTTAGGTTACTACTTATCTACCCTAGGTTAACTTGTATGTTGTTAACTTGTATTACTTAGAGTAGTATAATAGTGGTGTCTTACTTAGGGGAGTAATATAGTGATACCTTAACTTATCTTAACTTATCTAATGAGTAGGGTACCTAGGTAACTGTCTTACTTGTATACATATCTTAACTTAATTGTATACATTACTTACTACCCCTACCCTAGAATAGTATATCTTACTTATATAAACTAACTTAGATTTCTTTTAGGGTCTTTAGGGAGGGGGTGTATCTTAGGTAAGAGTAATATGAGTATAAGTATATAGGCAGAGGTTACTATGTGTATCTAGGTATCTAGTATAGTTAACAGTATTTAGTAATGAGAGGGGTAGAGGAGTACTTAAGGAGAGATACTTAACTAGTTATCTAGTAATAAGAGTTATAGTTAATGTAATATAGTTCCCTAAGGGGGAGGGATGTGCCTTAAGGGTATTTAGTTAATAGGGAAAGAGTAGGGGTGTAAGGATAATATAGTAGGAGTCCCTAGGTACTTAGTTAGGTTACTTATCTAGTAGGTATACTTTAACTAGTTATCTATGTGCTTAGTTCCCTAGGATATGTTTACTTAGTATACTTTAATAAGTTAAGAAGGAGGAAAACTTAATATCTTGTCTGTAGTGTGTTCGTATGGATTAGTGTCAAGGGAAGGGAGTCCCTAAGGGTAAGATAAGAGTCGTTGGGTTTCATAATTTCCGTCACCCCAATCAATCTGACTACCATCAAAGATGTCCCCTATATACTTATTAACTCAATTAGTTTCCACCCTAACTTTACGTGAATCGCCTCATCAAGTTGGGTCTTTAAGATTTACTGGTGGAACGGGTAGGCAGGCTCGGGGGTAACGATAGGGTAGAGGAGCTCGGTGGGGTTTAGCTAGGTTCTTAGTATTATTTCAAAGTCTAGTATCATCCGAGTATAAAGCTTGACTAAGATATTTACCCCTTCATACCGCATATCCAGTTCTATTATAAGGATGCCTTCATTCCTTATCCCCTTCTTTTAGTTCTCCATCAGGGTCAGCATATAAGTAACCTTGGGGTGAGTAGAAAGTAATCGTATAAGGAACCTTCCCAACGCATTTAACATTGAAGCCTTCAATAATGTAACCATAGCCATCTCACTACGATACTAGCTAACATCTAATTAGAATATCTACTTTGATTAACTATCTGTAATTCTCCTACTACATCTACACTTTGATAACTATTCTGACTACTAATAAGGATAGTAGTTAGGGGGTCATGCTTAAACCCTCAATCCAACCCAGCGGTATAAATCTGCCCTTCCTGAGTAAGACGAGAAATAAAACGGAGTAGGTGAGCGTATACTCCTCCCTTAGGTACTCCTGGAAGTCCAATCCCTACAATATCATAGAAGGATGGGTCTCTATCTTTAAAGTATTCTAACTTAGCTACTGCCTCAGGAGTGATAGCTGGATTTACTCGATAATTAGTCATATGCACTAACTCCTTGCTTTCTACTCAGTACTTCCATTGGTAACCCTCTCTTACTAATATATTACGATTAGGGGGTAATTTCTTGACATAAAAGGAAACGAACCAATGAGCTAAGGCATATGGATTAGTAGTAAAGATAGTGAGAGTATATTTAGCCCCTCTAACCGCCAATTCTGCATCTCTAACTGATTGTTCCTCCATTTCCCATACCTCCTCAAATCAAACTAATTCATAGATATAATTACTATTCCCAGTCAGTCCTAATTGTTGTACCTTCTCACCCCTAGGATTAAAGAGGGAATAAAATGCTACCTTAGTCTTTCCACTAGGACTAGTAATGGTATTCCGACTCTTGTTATGGATATGTTTAATCTTAGCCGCCTGTAATCTATCTAATACTTCTTGTAGGGTTTGAGGAACCGTCTTGGTTTCCTTCCTAAATATCAATACAATAGCAGAGATATTGTAGTAAAAGAGATAGGATACGAACAAGCAGAAGCAATAAGTCTTACCTGAATTCTTACCTCCACAACTAGAAATAAATCGATAGGGTAATGGGTTTTCAGCTAACATGGCTTTGAGTAATTTAAGATAGAATCCAAAAGGGTTGGGGAACTTAAATTGAGGCTTAATAGCTTTATTATTCATTACTTATCACCCTCCCCAGTAGAAAATTCCTTATCCTCACCCAGGACTAGGGGGTCGGCTCTCCTTTCCTCCTTAGTCTCAGTTACTACCTTGGGAGTAGGAGGTTGGGTAAGTCTTAAATATTCAAAGATTAATCGAGGGTTATCACTGATGCAGTCTAAGATTGATTCATCACACATTAACTTAACTTGCTCCATAATTCGTAGATTAGCAGGACGGCAAGTAGCTCAGTGTTCTAGGGTACTAGGTAAGATTTCTAGCTTACGTAATAATTTATAAAGGGGAAGGCGGTTTGTTTAGTTTTATCCCATTCCTGATAAATCCTTTCTACTTCCACTTTAAGGGTATTAGCTTCTTGATATTTATCGCACTGGCCCGGTTACCGAAGGTTGCTCCTTGTAACCTAGGGAAGCACCCTAGGTACCTTGCAACCGTAGGGTACCGGGCTTGGAAAACCTTCATTGGTAAGCCTTCGTGCTAATCCTTTCCCTTGCATATCGTAGGTTAGTCCATGTACTACTATCTTAGCCATCTCCCGTGATACTCCTAGTTTGGTAGCTTCTTCTCCATGTTGGTCTCTGCCCTTAATAAAGAGATTGGCAGCATTCTGGTCGTTAGTTAAGTAAGAAAAAGAATAAAAGGAGTAATAATTTAGTGATATTAAAATGATAAATTAATCGAAGTAAAACCCTAAGCATGTATAAGCTGTAAGACTTAAGTCATTGTGAAAAAGAGGTTATCCTTAAGCCTGTTAGAGTGACAGATGCCATAATAAGGTTATAGAAAGATAATACTATATTATGAATAGTCACCTACTGAAAAAGAAGAGGGGACAGCTCAGTTAAGGTAGGAAAGTGTCAACGGACACATTGTTAATTTATTAATTTTGTAGGAAATCCTTACAGTCGAAAGTGTAGACTGATTCAAGATGGGCCAGTACCACGGGATAGTAGAAATCCGATGAGGAATACCCTGAGAATTAGAGATAATGCCTAATAATTGGAATATTGGGGAATTTTGAGAATAGAATGATGGTCGTGATCGTACCATGAAAAATGTTTTAGGAAGATTAATCATCAACATTAAAATATTCAGACAAGATTGAACGACGATAACCGAGAGACTTAAATAAGTAAAGAAATCAAGAAGAGCGCTTATGATGAGAGCATAAAGAGCAGTTATGAAGGACATTTGAGAACGTAACTTTGAAGCAACAGAAGGTGTTAAGTTCAGCCTTCCAGGAGTTGATAGTGTTAAGTTTACTAATATTTGAAAGAACTGAGCAGTTGAAGAAGAGTGGCCTGCTATAACCAGCCTAGGATAACTAATTACCCCTATTTTCCCTGCTTTACTTTTCATTCTTTAATTATAGTTTATAGTTCTAGCTAAGTAGGGGTCTTCCTTCCCTGCAGTACTGGTTTACCCGTGGCAAGTTCCCTAGGCAAGTACCCTAGGTACACGGGTAGCGTACCGGGTACCGGGCCGTAGGTAACCGGGCCATGTCCCAGGGGTAACGGACCCTGAGGTACCCAGATAACTGTATTGTGTACCTAGTGTAGTGCTCCTCTAGCTTCTTGTAATAATTATAAACAAATATTAATTTAAAGAAATAAGGATGGACTCAACTCCATAACCAAGGACTAAAATAGAATGAATAATTGATCCATTAAGGAACCTTAAAGGTAACTCTTTCTCTAACTTTAGATCAAAAAGTAAAAGGCCATCATTAATGTGAACAGTTAAGCAAAAAAGAGAAGAAGCCTTATTATGTTAAAACAGCGTACCGGGGACCCAAGAGAAAAGAATAGAATATGAGGCAAGGTGGATTCGAACCACCAAGCTGACCGTTATGAGCGGTATGCTCTACCTATTGAGCTATTGCCTCCCGTAAGTGCCCGGTACCTGAAAAATGTTGTACAAAACCAGACAGGGAATAAGAGACTAAAACCATTGCTTCCAAATCAATTCTATCTAGAATTACAAAATCTTTCAATGCGATGAGTAAGTCACTTTGATCTAAGATAGTGTGACGAATATTATCAGTGTGCATTCCAAATCTCCCGTACATACTATTCATTAAAAGCTTTGCTACATTTCTAATTGTAGGTTGATTGTTTTCTTGAGCTTCCACTTTAATCTGATTTAATTTCTGTATAAGATCTAAAAAAGTGTTTTCCCCTTTTTGGAAAGAAATTGCCTGCTTGATTGAAAGGAGAGTGTAGCCATTAGCCAAAGCAAATCTAAGCTCTTCAGAAAAAAAGAATCCTGAGAAGGTACCAGTAGGGCAAATTAACCTACCTCCTAATTTAATAGGGAGTAACCCAATGTATTCTGTAGAAGGGGCCTGTACAGTAGCCTCTATAAAGCCAAAGAAATTACCCTCTATAAATTCAATGATAGACAACTTTACTGGAGTAGGTATCCCTACAGGCATAGGTTTACACATAGCCGTGGGATACAAGCTATTTACATCATAGTAATAACCCTTACCTTCTAAAAGTGGTTTATATACATCTACTATTCCTCCTAAATAAGCCTTTCTTAATTGAGAATCTAGAGTTCTGGCAAGGTCAAAGACTTTTAAACCATCTTTATTTAATAGGGGTAGTTGTACCGTACGCCAGGTTTTAAAAGCTATTGAAGGAATAGAGAGAGCACCTAAAGGATTAATAGGAAATTTAGAAACTAAGGTATTAAAGAATTTAACTAGAATTTCATATAAGGCAAAGCAATCTCCCCTTATATAATTTCTAGAGACTTGAAGGAAGTTCCAAGATCCGTTTGGGAATTCAAGCTGCATTTCTTGATAATCTGAAACAGAGGTTCTTTTAGGCTCAAAGAATTCATAAGCAGGTAAGGCTCCTTCCCAGTTTAAAGAACCGTATAATTCTAAGGGATTGAAGTAGTGAGGGAAGTGATCCTTCTGAGTTTCAACCTTCCAATCTTTTGCTAGCCCGGTTACCGAAGGTTGCTCCTTGTAACCTAGGGAACTTTGGCAAGATAAGCACCCTAGGTACCTTGCAACCGTAGGGTACCGGGCTTGGTAGAACTTTGATTGAGTCAATAATAGTTAACTGTAATTTATTGTTGAATTCAATTTTAACGGAAATTACTTGCCCATCATTTATTACGGGTTTAAATTGGAAATTAGGTAGATTAACTAAAGCCGTTAAGGATAGAATGCTATCATAACCGGCCCAGTTATGGAAGTAAGCAAATTTACCTTGATTCATATTTATTAAATCAAACCAAAAATCAGATAACATTTTATTTGAATCCATATTATAATTGGTTATATCATAGACTTTAAAGCTTTTACCATTATACCAAGCTGCCATATAGACACTATTTCTTCCTTCTTTATTTACTAATGACTCTAAATCAGCAGTAACAATCAAGTCTTGGAATTTTCTATTAGCATTATCTTCTTTTAATATAGTAATCTCCTCTAAAGAAAAAGCAGTAGGGGAACTTTTAGAAGGGTTTGCAGGGGCAGCAGGAGTATTAGGAGTAGAAGAACCATTTGAAGAAGGGGCACCATTAGGTGCAGGGTTACCATTAGAAGGAGTAGAAGCCTTAATAAATGCCTCAAAAGTTTTGGTAAGACTAGAAACTGTATTAGTCAGATTTTCCTGGCCTTTGACCATAGTTTTAACAGAAGAAGCTAGTGAGGTTATTTGTGAGTTGGTGTTATCCTGTGTTTGTGCCAACGTATTAATGGTAGACTCAAGAGAACTAAATTTAGACTCTAAATTATTAAGGCGTGTTTCTAAAGGAGCTAAATTAGCAGAAGGAGAATCCTGTACTTCAGCAGGAGCTTGCGCTTGTGGAGTTGTACCAGCTTGAGTAGTAACTGGAGTAGAAGGGGTTGAAGGAAATGTAAGAGTAGCCCCCATTGATTGAGCTACACCTAAGGCTAATCCTTGAAAGATTGGAGTCCAATTAACTCCTAAAGGTGTTGATGAAACAGCTGGCCCGGTTACTGACGGTTGCAACGTAACCTAGGGAACTTGAGAAGGAGAAAGAGTCTTAATGGCATTAACCATTTCCTGAAAACCTGAATCCAGCTTAGATTCAAGAGAGGTTATAGCTGCCAGAGTAGGGGCTACCTTACGAGTTCTATCAGCAGCTCGCTTAGTCTCTACATGAACAGCTTTAACGTGTGCTACATTGACTGGAGAGGATGAAATTGGTCTAGCTTCAGGCTCAGGAATTCCTGTAATATCAGTAATAGAGACAAAGGTTCTTAAAGATAAAGGTCCCATTGATTCACCACCTGACTGAGCTTCAAAATTGTCAATTAGAGGTTGAAGCCATTGAATTAATTCGTCCATACGAGGTTGGCAAGAAGTATGAAAAGAAGTCCCAAGGGTACGACGTTGTCCGGAAGTAAATTCGGGTTGCAATATAATGGCAAAGAGTTTATCTGGGCTTGAAGTTAGATTTCTAATTAGTTCTTCAAGTATTTCAAAAAAGTTCGAGGAAGTAATATTTGGGATGTAAGTCCAGTAAGCACGGAATTCCTCCTGTATTTTATCCCCAATGTTTATTCTTCTAGAATTAGAAGCTTGAGGTTGAGTAAGAGAGTGAGTAGGACCATCAGGAGTGTGAGAAGAAAGGGAAAGCAGCACTGAAGAAAGACTAAATAAACGTGTACGAATAGGATAACCCATAATTAAAGGAGATGAAAAAGAAAAGGAAGGCATAAAAGCCGTAAATTCGCTTCTATTTACCCAAGAAGACATAGAGGGTGCGCTTCTATTAACCCAAGAAGACATAGAGGACATAATTGTTCTAATCATAATAAAAATATGACCCTTTTGTTAACCAATGGTAAGGATCTGCCACGGAAATTTCTTTTTACAATCAATTCCTTGATTGGCTTTTAATAGGCATTTGCACCTTAGGAATTGGAAAATTGGAAAACCAAGATATTTAACCAAAAGAAAATGGATCGAAATGGTTCTAAATGGATTTAGCGAAAAAGCGTAGAATTTGGGTCAAGAAAGCCAATAAGTGGGAGAAGGCGAAAGGAGAATTTAGGGATTATCAGGATTCTCTTCCGTTAACGGTAGGAAGATGGAGGGTAACCAAGAGCGCATCCAAACTTCATTGGAAGATCACAGACGATCAGGATTCTTTAACATTGAGGAGTCCTCACTTTATCTTATATTCTTAATATCTCAGAAATAATTTAGGGGCGAATTCTCGTGGAATAATAGGAATCTAAAATTGTGGAACTGATAAACACGACATCCCCTACCGGTCAAGCCTAAAAACTAAGTTAAAATTAAATAAACCTTAAAATTTAAATAAAAATTAGAGACACAAAATTAAAAATGTACAAAAATTTTAGAACTAAATTTAGACTCTAAATTATTAAGGCGTGTTTCTAAAGGAGAATATTTTCAGAAAAAGTTTTCCTAGTCAGCAGGTGGACAGCACAAAATTACAAAACACAAAATTACAAAATGCAAAACGTAACCCCCCTATCTCTCCCACAAGTTAATGACCAAATACCCCCCTGGTTTACCCTTAGACTAGTTCCACGGGTAAACTCCCCTAGGTACCTTGCAACCGTAGGGTACCGGGGCGGACCCTGAGGTCCACAGGGACGATGCATTGTAAGTTTTCCTATAGGAATGACATCTATTAGGAAAACTGGGGCAACTAAAGCTATCTTAAACGCCTTAATTAAATACGGCTTTGAATCTTTTACATTGGTTCTGTTTATTATGCCTGAGATAAGCAGAGAAGAGTTACTCCAATTAGAACAGTCTGTTTTGAATCCCTTCTAATCCAACGCAAACAACTTAAAAGATTGAATTAAACAGAAAAGAAGAATAGCTTAAATCTTCGCAAGACCAAATCAATACTTAATCATCTAGCAAAAATAAAGAGAGGCAAAGGTTAAGCCACTAATTGATAAGAAGAATAATGTAAGACATTTGTAAGAAAGGGATGCTCTTACCCCCTTTGTCTTTCTCTTATGCTACCTTGTTATGTAATGTAACCCTTAATTTACAGTTATATTTATTTATTAGGTAAGAAGAATAGAAAAGGAGACATTATTGTCCCGAGCAGGAGTCGAACCTGCGCCCTACGATCTTCAATCGTATGCTCTACCGTCGAGCCCTCAGGACGTAAAGGGAACCTTGATCACGCTACCTTCTCAAACCCGCAGCCATGATGTAACCAAGGAAGACTATTTGCCAAGACTCTATCTTGGCTGAACTCTTAGAGGTTATGGAGGTAGGCAGATTCGAACTACCAATACAGAGATGCAAACTCTGCGTATTGCCAGTTATACTATACCCCCCTATTCCCTCTTATTCCACCTGAGTGTACACTCTTTCCTCCCCTTACTCAACTACTAATGTCATTCCCAGTTATAAAGAGGTTCAAAATAAGAATCAATAATCAAAAAGATGGAAGAAGAGTAAATACAATCGAACCATTTCTACCAGCCTGCCCTAACATTCTCACTCATGAAACATGAAACATCTACAACATTGCATTTGAACCTCTCTGCTTTCATTATTCCTAATTATCTCACATGTTCTTCATATAATCCAATTTGCTCCTTTCTTTCCTCCTTTTTCAAAACTTCCTTTTTCCAATGAGGGGCAAGTAAGGATTCACCCCCATGTTAGGAGTCACCCCCCTCAGTCCTTAATTTATAAATATCTAACTTAACCTAGGGTACCGGGCTCAAAGTTCAAAAACTGTAATTCACTAAGTAAAAACCAAAGTAATTTTAATCCTAGACACTAATTCCCAGACTCCGTGAAATGGAGGAAGAAGTAAGTAGAAGAAATCCAATTTAGTAGCATTAATTCTTCTAATTATCTTAGAAGTTCTACTCTATTGAGTGGGGATATATCTTTTACTACTGAAATATCTTCCTTGGAATCCCCTTCATCCTAAGGGGTATTTAACACACATAGTTGATACCTTATAATAGTAGGCTTTACTCCTTAGTAGCAGTATAATGGAGCACCTTATTGGAATCGAACCAATAACCTACGGTTTCGAAGACCGACGCTCTATCCTATTGAGCTAAAGGTGCAATCTTCAAATTGTTGGACTCTCAGTCCCTAGGTACACATGCAACGTACCTGTGGACCTCCAGGTCCGTTTACCCAGGGACATGGCCCGGTTACCTACGGCCCGGTACCCGGTACGCTACCCGTGTACCTAGGGTACTTGCCTAGGGAACTTGCCACGGGTAAACCCTATGCCCCATTTCAACTCATTTTAGTAGAAACCTAAATGTGGAACTGATAGACATACTACCTATGTTTCCACTATTACCATATTAAAGTAAAGCCTTCGATTTAATGATATTACACACAGTTTACAGTCAGAATGGTTGTATTGAGTAACTCATAAACTACCCTAGTTTGTTTTTTTTAAATGTTTTTCATTCGAGTTTTTAAATCGATGTAATTCCTTTTAAAAACATGTCAATTCCTTTGAAAAAGCACCCTAGGTACCTTGCAACCGTAGGGTACCGGGCTCAAGTATGAAGTTCTCTGTAATAGTGGTTTTGGCGGGATTCGAACCCGCATGCATTGAAGCACTGAATTTTAAATTCAGCAGGGCTACCAGTTTCCTCACAAAACCTTTCAAGGCTATTTGCAACCTAAGTACCCTATGTCTTGACAGGGGAATTTTAAGTGAGTAAAACGACTAATATTAGACAGAGTAAGAAAAGCCGAGGCCCGGTCCCAGTGACGATTGCATTGGAACCTAGGGACTCAGGAAGGTAAAAGACGAATATGATAAAGGCAAGGAGTCCTATTAACATTAAAAGAGTATAGTGAGGGATGAACCCAGTATCCAATTTTGCCCAATTACGAGCAGTCTGACTTAGCAGGTTAGTTAAACCGTAGGGACCTAATAGCTCTAGTACCCCCCGGTCAATTGTTTTGGCTGTTGTGTAGCCAAACTCAAGGAGTAGAGCAGCTAACCGTGCATAGAGACCATCAAAAAGGTAGGCTCGGTTGAAAAAGTGATAGAACCCCTTTCCTATTTTCGTAGAAAGTAGCCATATTAAGGATCCAGGGAAAGAAATATAAAGAGTTAGGAGTAGCAGTGGGGCAAACAGAGCTCCTACTACAGGCAGAATTCTATTCAGTAGAGGAATAGACCATTCTCCTTCAATGATATGGCTAGGATGCTGGAATAAGGCATTGCCAAAGATGGCTGAACCAGGGCCTACAAAGAGTTGCTGGGTAACATAACCGAAGAATAAGCTAAAGAAAGCTAAAACCGCTAAGGGTAGAGCCATAACCACTGGTGGCTCATGGACAGAAAGGTAATTGGCTTTAGGGCCATTAGGGCGACCTAGAAAGGTTAAATAAAGAGATCGTACAGAGTACAGAGCCGTAAATGCAGCTGCTATTGTGGAGATCCAGTATGCCAAGTGCCCGCTTATAGAATAGGCAGCGTATGAGGATAGAATAATCACCTCCTTTGAGTAATAGCCCGTTAAGAAAGGAAGAGCCATTAAGCTGAATGATCCAATCAACATTAGAATATAACAGAATGGTAATAGAGTAACCAATCCCCCATATTTTCGGAGGTCCTGTTCGTCGTTAAGAGCATGTATTACTGCCAAATTATATTGATCTACTCCATTTATGGTATGATATATAATATATTATAATACCTCATAATCACAAGAAAGATTAGGGACATAAATCAACCCTTCCTTTATTTTTTTCTTAAAAAACCATACTGAATTGGAGGGAGTTAAGCCCCTCCCCTGAGTTGTTCTTTCTTACTAAATCCTTCTTACATAGTGATTATGGTAGATACTCATACATTTACATGTATGTTTGGACCATATCTTAATTTTCTATAATATAGATATTTTGTAAATGATCCCAATTAAAATAAGTTCTATTGTTATTCATATTAGATTGAATTTGAATTAAAAATTGATTTTCTTCTAATTCTAAAGTAAAAGAGTGAGTATTTAATCTAAATCCAGAACCAACTTTATTTCCTAATCTTGTGCCCCAGTAAACTAAGCCTATAGGAGTTAATAAATCTCCAATATTTTTAGGAACAAGTCCCAAGGTTACAATGCATCGTAACTTGGAAGTTCCCTAGGTTACCCTGCAACCGTAGGAAAGCTCCGGGTCCGCCCCGGTACCCTACGGTTGCAAGGTACCTAGGGGAGTTTACCCGTGGAACTAGTCTAAGGGTCAAGTTCCCGTACGGTTACGTTGCAACCGTCAGTAACCGGGCCGGGCTTTTATCCCTTCAAAATAGAATAACTCATAGAACTCATTAAATATTGGTAAGGTATTTGTATTAAAACAAAAATTGTCATAAAACTTACTTGTAGTTTATTAAATGTTTTACTACTTTATAAGAAGATTTACAATATGGTTTAAAAAGATATAAAGATGTATTAAATATTCTTTATGATTACCACTTTGATTAAATCTTAATCGACAATTACTTTTAGGAGTAACTTTTTTACAATTTAAATCACTTAATAATAAGCCAACTATTAATTTTATATTAAAAGGTATCTCATTATTTGGAATACTACTAGATCTTATTCTATAATCTCTTTTTTGATTTGCTGAATTGCGTCAATAAATCCGCTTAACCAACCATTACTGTTTAAAGATGAATTATCTTTAGGTAATTTCTTAATATTAAAACCTCTAGCGTTTATATAGTAAATTAAATTATATAATTGATTGATTTTGGGTGTTCTCATATACCCATTAATTAAATTGATAACTTTAATGAGATTTTTTAGATTAGATATTCTGTAGTAATAAGCATTTTTACCTTTTATCTTATAAATTTGGCCCATATTAAGATTGTTTTTGTAATAATAAAGCTTGAGGTAAATCCTTCGAATTAAAGCTATAGTAATTTGTGGTGATATAATTTGATTATTGTTATCCTTATATTTTTATGGAAATATAAAAACAGCCATCACCATCTATTAATCCTGCTAAATAGAATTCAATTTTAATTAATACCTATATCATTACTAAATTTCCTATTCCCTTTAGAAATAGTCCCGGCAATATTCCAGGCTATATTTGAAATTTTCAGCGTATGGCCTCTGAGGATCCTATATAATTCACTTAGATAGTTTCCTGCTGATTGTCCATTTAAATGGAGTTCCCAGCATATAGCTGAATTTAAAGCAGGCGCAAATTCACCTGCTGACAAAAAGAGCAAGGCCTTGAAGAAAGCATGATTTACTAAATGAAAAAGGGCCGCATTGTATTGAGATAGACCACAAGCCACCATTAGCATTCCTAATTGGCTACAAGTTGAGTAAGCAATCACTCGTTTGAGATCATTTTGGAAAAGACCAGTGGTAGCCGCCATGAAAGCAGTCAAAGATCCGATCCAAAGAAGTAGCAGCAGAGCCGTTCCATTGTTAGAGTACAGTGAAACGGCTCTGCTGCTACTTCTTTG
>WNFY01002197.1_pt1 | contig 40636 bp, 41 predicted proteins | sample 5400091 | NCBI WGS metagenome assembly WNFY01 (sample SAMN13153364, study PRJNA577476) | soil metagenome | isolation source: 60 cm soil or saprolite under grassland replicate 1 | place: USA:California | collected 2016-06-15 | reverse complement strand
CGGCGCCACGGGATCCGCCCGAGCAGCTCGGGCTCCAGGTCCCCGTCGGCCTCGAGGTCGACCAGGTCGTAGTGCTCCGCCGCCTGGAGCAGCCGCCGGCGGCGGTCGGCGGGCGGGCCCTCGAAGCGCCCGCCCTGCCCCCGCGAGCGCAGGCTGTAGAGCAGCTCGCCGCCGAAGCGCGCGCGCAGCCAGCCCGGGTCGAGGTCGCCGGTCAGGTCCGCCCGCACCTCCAGGCACCGGACCGACCTGGGCAGCGACGCCAGCTCGCTCGCGGCGGCCGGGGGCCGTGCGGTCAGCGTCGCGACGAGTCCCAGGTCCCCCGCGTCCCCCGCCGCCCGGCTCACCGGCGGGCCTCCCGGGGCGTCGGGGCCTCCTGCGGCGCGGAGGTCCCCGGCCCACGGGTCTGGGCTGCCTTACTTGCCCTAAAAGTAATTATCGTATTAATATTCGCTAACGCCGCTGAGAGCGGCCCCCGAGCCTGAGCAGTTCGAGCGCTATGGACCACGGCTTCCTCTCGATCATCGCCGCGCGGCACTGCAAGCGGGCGTTCCTCGACCGGCCGGTCCCGGCCGAGGCGCTCGAGTCGGTGCTGCGCGTCGCGGCGCACGCCCCGTCCACCCGCAACACCCAGTTCTGGCGGGTCGAGGTGCTCACGGGCGGCGCAAGGGACGAGCTGGCCCGCCGGCTTCGCGAGGAGTACGAGCGCGGGACGCCGGCCGAGCTGGACTACCTGAGCCGCCCGGAGGTCATGGACGCGGTCTTCGAGGAGCGCGGTCGCGCGTCCGACGCCGGCTGGTACCGCTCCAAGGGGGTCGCGCCGGTGGACAGGGCGGCGCGCCGTGGCCGCATGCGGGAGAACCTCGGGTTCTACGGCGCGCCGGTGGAGATGATCTTCCACCTCCCGGCCAACGCGGCCCCGGGGACCTTCCTGGAGATGGGGCTCTTCCTCCAGAACGTGATGCTCGGCCTGGTGGCGTGCGGCCTCGGGAGCTGTCCGCAGGGCAGCGTCGCCGGCTACGCGGACACCGTCCGCCACTGCCTGGGGCTCGGCGCCGACCGGCTGATCGTCTGCGGGTTGGCGGTCGGCTACCCGGACGAGTCCGCGCCGGTCAACGCCTTCGTCCCGGAGCGGGCCGAGCTGCGCGAGTACACGCGCTGGCTGGACGGCCGGCGGCAGGGCCAGGACCGGGCGGGTGGGGAGCGGCGTCACGCCTGAGAAACGCTTCCGTCGCCGTCGAGCCATCCCATCCGGCCTCCGGGGAGGTGTCGCACCCGGCGGACCGGAGGCAGGTGCAAAGCGAGCAACTGACTGAGCGCTTAGTAAGTAACCGATTGGCCGGTAAGTAAACTGCAGTGCGTGGATTCTGTCAACAGGCCCGATAGATGCTCACCACACGAAACGCTTGGTTCAGATTAACAGGGCAAGCGATCCTCCGGACAAACGTCGCTTCCGGCCTTCGCCGCGCAGTCGGTCCAGGCTGAGCGAAGGGGGCGGTCGCGGGCGGCTCTCAGCGAACCGTGAAGTGCGCGACCATCCCGTGGACGGCGTGGGGCTCGCCGTCGCGGCCGCGCACCAGGCAGATGGCCAGGTAGTCGCCGGGTCGCAGGCTGACGGGGACGATGGCCGTCTCGCCCGGGGACATCGCGGCCACCCCGCCGGCGGCCGTGAAGGGAGGTGGCGGCTGGAGCATCGAAGACGCCCGCAGCACGCGCAGGTAGGGCCGGATCGCCGACTCCGTGCGACCGGGAGGGAGCCGCAGGAAGGTGACCTCGTGCGGCTGCCTGCCCTGGTTGGTCACGCGGAGCACGCCGTGGCGGGGGAAGGGGCTCGGCAGCTCGAAGCCCGAGTCGGTCAGGCGCAGGTCGGCGGTGGGGCGCGGCGTGCTGTGCGCGGCGCGCTGCGCGGTCACGTCGAATTGGGCCAGCATGCCGTCGATGACGTGGGTCTCGCCGCTCGGCCCTCGGACCAGGCAGAACATGACGTAGGAGCCGGGCGCCAGCCGCTGGGTCGACTGCGCCGTCCCGTCCGGCGAGACGGTGCCCGGACCGCCCACCTCGTCCCCGAGGGCCAGCAGCGGCGCTCCGCTGGGGTCGTCGCTGGCGGCCGAGTCGACGTCGTCCGCGGTCACGCCGTCGTGCAGCCGGAGCAGTTGCCCGTGATGGGCCTCCGTGCCGCCGTTGCGCAGGGAGACGGTGACCTCCCCGGCCGCCAGGTTGACCGGCCCGGCGGTCTGGTACTGGTACTCGACCGCGGTGACGTCGAGCCGCGAGGACGGTGGGACGGTGGTGGTGGGCGCCACCGCGGTGGTGGCGGTGCTCGTGGCCGCCGCGTTGCCCGCGGCGGTGGCCCGCCGGCTCTGGGCGCCGCTGCAGCCGGCCAGGCTGCCGACCAGCGCCAGCAGGGCGAGAGCGCGGCGTGCCCGGGTGCCTGCCACGGCTGCCCCGTCAGCGCCGCGCCCGCGCGCGGCCGGGTGGCCGCGCGTGCCATCGCAGCAACCCGAAGACGAGCGCCGGCGCCAGCACCAGCGACCACCTGACGATCAGGTCAACCGTGCCGTCTCCCGCCAGAATGCTGGACACCTTCACCTCCAACTCAGGTGCCCCAAGTGTCTTGACTTACTTAGCGTTCGTCAAGACGGCCGCGAACGTTTAACGTCCGCTTAATCGTGAGCGCATATACTCTAGGTCGTGAGCGCCACGAGCGCGCCGCGGTCGCGATGACCCGCCGCCACGCGGGATCATCTCGGCATGCTCGTTGGTTGGTTGAATTGAGAGCACTGTAACGCTTGACCGGCAACGAGCAGAGGAGCACGGGTTGCCTAACGGTGATCGGTCCGCCACGCAGAAGATCCTCCAGATCGCACTCGAGCTGTTCAACGAGCGGGGCTATGAGGGCACTTCCATGCGCCACGTGGCCGAGCGTCTCGGGGTCACCACGGCCGCGCTCTACTACCACTTCCGCTCCAAGGACGACATCCTCATCAGCCTGGTGCGCCCGATGCTCGAGCGGACCGACGCGCTGCTCAACGGGAGCCGCTCGGCGGTGAGCTCGCTGGACGCCAGGCGGGCGCTGCTCGGTGCCTACCTCGACCTGCTGCTCGACTGCCGGGACCTGTACCGCTTCCTGGGCAGGGACGTCGGTGCGCTGAACCGCCAGGCCATCGGCACCCGCGTCGACGAGCAGGAACGCAAGCTACGGGTCCTGCTGGTCGGCTCCCAGGCCAGGGCGAAGGCGCACGTCAGGGCAACGGCGGCCATGGGTGCCCTGCAGCGCACGGTCATCTCCGCCCTCCCGGAGGCGAGCCTGCGCTCCGAGCGGGACGCCATCGTCGACGCGGCGATGGCGGTGCTCACCTACCATCGAAACAAGAGCGGCGGGTAGCGGTCGCGCAGAGCTCGCTCCACGCGGGTGCCATCTGCCGCCGGGGCGGGCAGGGGCGGGAGATCTCGAACACGCCCGGAACGCTGGCCAGCCTGAGGAACGAGTCCCAGAGCTCGAGCGCCTCCCCACCGGTGGGCGCGGGCGAGACGAGCGGTCCCTGGAAGCCCACCGGGCGGTCCAGCCACAGGACGGTCACGGGCGTGCAGGCGCCCTCGCCCACGACCGCGTAGACGTCCGCCATTGACTCGCGGATCACGTCGTCCCAGCGCTCGTCGTAGGCGGCCTCGGCATAGCGGCAGTCCAGGCCGGCGGCCTCCAGCGTCGCCGGCAGGTGGGAGAACAGCGGCCTGAGCTGAGCGTGCTCCTCCATGGCCGCCGCTGTCATCGCCTCGTACAGGCGGCAGACCGCCTCCGGATGGTCGACCCGCACCGCTTCTATCACCCGCAGCGCCCGGTGCGAGGCGGTGCGGGAGGTGAGGTCCGAGTCCCGCAACCCCTCCGTGCCCATGCCGATGAGCTTGCTGAAGCTGCGCCAGCGCACGCGCAGGCCGCGCAGTGGTGCGACCTCGACCAGCCACCGCGACGCGACCCAGGACCACGTGCAGACCGGGTCGAAGAAGAACTCGACATCCACTGCCGGGCCCTTACTCTGGCAGTCCTGTGTGTCTGGCACGGGTCCTCCTCGCGGACGGTTGTACCGAGGCGCGGCCGGGCGGCGGAGCCCGCCAGCTGTGGCCTGTTGGGCGGGTGGTCGGACCAGTCGGACAGGTTGTCGGACCGGCGGCGCGGCGCGGCGGCACCGCTCCGCCGGCAGGCGGGCGAATTCGAAGGACCAGGCGGGGCTCGCAGCAGGCTGCGGATTTTGGGGGTATCACCAAATTGGGAAGGTCGGTCACGGTGCCGTTCGCGCAGGGCGAGTACGAGCATTGCCAGGCTCTCCAACCGCCGCCGCCGAGCTACCGGATTCTCTGAAGCACTTCCCCCGTGATGACCTGGAAACGCACGTCAACTTGCTTGTCTACTACGCGTACCTCCGGGTTTGCTGACCGAGCGCTTAATAAGCCAGCATTGAGTGCAGTATAATCGGTGCGAGCGAATCCTGGCAATAGGAATCCTTGCCCCATCTGCCGGACTGCTGCCCCGGGGTCGGCTACGTAGCTGGTGCTTGCCTCTGGGCCGTGTGACCGTCCCGCCCGGGACGATCGGTATGGCCGTGGACGCCCAGGGGACGTGGCGGACCCCTGTGGACAGCGAGCCGCATCTGACCGGGCCACCCGCGCTACGTGACGCGGGTCCGGCTGGAGTCGACGGTGAGGTGGAGGCCGTCGGCGACGACCCGGCGCAGGCGGTCCATGGCGTCCCACGCGTCGACGAAGCGGGTGGCGACCGGGGCGGGGCCGAGCCGGATGCGGTCGGGCGGCCGGAAGTCGGGGACCACGCCGGCCCTCTCGACGAGCGCGCGGCAGATGCGGTAGCCCTCCGGATGGGCGAGCGAGACGTGCGCTCCGCGGACGGTGGCGTCGCGGGGGCTGGCCAGGGTGAACCCGAGCGGCGCCAGCCAGGCGTCGTGCAGCTCGATCACCAGTTCGGTCAGGGCGGTGCCCTTGGCGCGCAGCCGCTCGATGCCGGCCTCCGCCAGCAGGGCGGCGACGTACAGGAACGCGGGCGCGCCCGGCCCGGCGTTCAGGTACTTGTAGGTGCAGCCGACGGCCAGGTCGGTGCCGCTGGCGTCCAGCTCGACCGGCACCGCTCCGACCGAGTGGCAGAGATCCCACAGCGTCAGCGCGCCAGCCCGGTGGGCGACCACGTTGATGGCCGCCATGTCGGCGATGGCGCCCGACCGGTAGTCGACGTGTGACAGGCTGAGCAGCGCGGTGCGCTCGCCGGTCACCCGCGCGACCGCCTCGGCGGTGGCGCCGCGCAGCTCGTCGAACTCGACCAGCCTGAGCTCCATGGCCCGCGCGGCGGCCAGTCCCTCGAGCACATAGCGGTCGCTCGGGAAGTTGTGCCGGTCGGAGACGATCAGGTCGCGGCCGGGGCGGGCGTCGATCGCGGCCGCCGCCAGCTTGTAGAGGTTGACGCTGGTCGAGTCGGACACCACCACCTGCCCGGGCGCGGCGCCGGCGAGCCGCTCGCCGATCAGGTCGCCGGCCCGTGCCGGCAGGTCCATCCAACGCTCGTTCCACGAGCGGATCAGGCGGCGGCCCCACTCGTGCTCGACCACCGTGCGCAGGCGCGCGACCGATCGCCTGGGCAGGCGCCCGAGCGAGTTGCCGTCGAGGTAGAGGAGGTCGGGCTCGTCGATGACGAACTGCTCTCGCAGGTGCGCGAGGGGGTCGTCGCGGTCGAGGCGCTCCGCGGCCGAGCGGTCGGTCGAGCCCATGACCCATGGATACCACGCCATCGCCGGCGCGGACACGGGTCGGCCCGGTCCTCGCGGGCGGCAGCGCGGGCGGAGGCGAGGATGGGAAGCGCGCTAGTATTCCGCCCTGTGGAACAGAAGCCCCCGTTTGTCATCGGCGTGGACGCCGGCGGCTCGCACACGCGGGTGCTGGTCGCCAGCACCGCCGGCGCGCGTGTCGCGGTGGCCGGCGCGGGTGGCGCCAACCCGACCGCGCGCGGGCTGGAGGCGACCGTCCAGAGCCTCGCCGCCGGCCTCGAGTCGGCCCTGTTCGGCCTGGACAGGCGACTGGTCCGCTTTGCCGTGCTCGGCGTGGCCGGCGCCGGCGCCCGCCGGGACGAGCTGCTCGCCGCGGTGCGGGGCGTCTGGCGCTCCGCCGGCCTCGAGTGCCCCTTCCAGGTGGTCTCCGACCTCGAGGTGGCGTTCGCCGCGGGCACGCCCGCGGAGGACGGTGTCGTTTTGGTGTCCGGAACAGGGGCGGCCGCCGGGGCGGTCCACGGCGCGCGGGTCGTACGGCACGTGGACGGCTACGGCTGGCTGCTCGGCGACGACGGGTCCGGCTTCTGGCTGGGCCGCCAGGCGGTGCGGGCGTGCCTGACCGACATCGACGGCCGCGGCAAGCCGACCGTGCTCACCGAGTCGGTGCTGCGCGCGTTCGGCGTCCCACCCCGGGGCGACCCCGGCACCGCGGTCACCTGCGTGAAGGAGACGGTCTACCGCCGTCCGCCGGTGGCCCTGGCCGAGCTGGCGCCGCTGGTCACCACCGCGGCAGGGGCCGGCGACGAGGTCGCCGCGGCGATCGTCGGCCGCGCCGTCGATCTGCTGATCTCCACCGCCGAGGCGGCGGTGCACCCGGAGCCCCGCGCGGTCGACAGCGTGGTGCTCGCCGGTGGCGTCCTGCTCGCCCCGGGGCCGCTGTCGGCGGCCGTCCGCGCCGGGCTGCGCGCCCGCTTCGGCCACGCCCCCGCGCTGGCGACCGATGGGGCCGCGGGCGCGGCCTCCCTCGCCCTGCGCGCCCTGACCGGCCGCCCGGTCCCGGCGGCCCTCCACGAGCGCATGGTCACGGGCCCGGGACCTCCCTCGGCCTCGGCCTCGGGCCAGGGCTCTTCCGCCTCGAGCCTGCGCTCTCCCTCCGGCCGGGGACCGACCTCCCGCACCACCAGCTCCTCGTAGCCGCTCCGCGGAGCGGCCGTTCCCGGTCTGCGGGAACATGGCCCCGGGCGTTCGTTGTCGACCGGGCGGAAAGGAGGGACGGGTGATGGTGGCCGTGGTGGACGGGTTGCCGAGCGTTCGGCGCATCCGCGCCGTGCAGCGGCGGCTGCGGCGCCAGCAGGGGCCGTTCGAGCCCAAGCCGCGCCTCGAGGCACTGGACGAGGTGGTCGCCACCGTGCTGTCGCAGCACACCTCCGACCGCAACTCCGAGCGCGCGTTCGCGAGCCTGAAGCGGCGCTTTCCCACCTGGGAGGAGGTACTGGACGCGCCGGTCGGGGAGGTCGCCGACGCCATCCGCAGCGGCGGCATCGCCGACCAGAAGGCCGCCCGCATCCAGCGGCTCCTGGCCATGGTCGAGGAGCGCGAGGGCCGTGCCGAGCGGGCCCACCAGCTCCTCGCCCGCCGCGTGCCCGCCGACATCCGCTACGACCTCCACCTCGGCCTGGTCACCCACGGCCGCGCCGTCTGCAAAGCCCAGCGCCCCCCGCTGCCCCACCTGCGTCCTCCGCGACCTCTGCGCCTATCCCGCGCCGACCGGGCGCCCCGCGACCAGCTCACAGGGCTCGGCGCCGCCCGGCGGGGCTGAGCGCCCGGCTCGCCTTGACCCGTCCCGACGATCGGCACTACCGTGACGCTTGCTGTCGACCCCGAGGGGGAGAATGGGGGAGGCCAGCAAAGCGCGCCCCCTTCTGGCGCGGAGCCGAGGAGCCTCCACCATGACTGAGCGGTTGCCGTTGGCGCAGCTCGAGCGTGCTGCGCCGTTCGCCGAGCGCCACATCGGCCCGTCCGCCGACGAGCAGGCCAAGATGCTCGCCCTCGTCGGCTACGGCTCGCTGGACGAGCTGGTCGCCGATGCCGTGCCCGAGACCATCAAGGCGTTCGAGCGGCTGGACCTGCCTGCCGCCGCCAGCGAGGCCGACGTGCTGGCCGAGCTGCGCGGGCTGGCGGACCGCAACCGCCTGCTCACGTCCATGATCGGGCTCGGGTACTCCGACACGGTCACACCGCCGGTGATCCGCCGCCAAGTGCTCGAGAACCCCGGCTGGTACACGTCGTACACGCCCTACCAGCCGGAGATCTCCCAGGGTCGGCTGGAGGCGCTGCTCAACTTCCAGACGATGGTGGCCGACCTCACCGGGCTCCCGATCGCCAACGCCTCGCTGCTGGACGAGGCGACCGCCGCGGCCGAGGCGATGGCGCTGTGCCACCGCGCCGCCCGCCGGGACGGGGCGTTCGTCGTCGACGCCGACTGCCACCCGCAGACCATCGAGGTGGTCCGGTCCCGCGCCGAGCCGCTCGGGGTCGAGGTGCTGGTGGCGGACCTCGCCGCCGGCCTGCCCGAGGTGCCGCTGTTCGGCGCGCTGGCGCAGTACCCGGCGTCGAGCGGGGTGGTGCGGGACCTGGCCGGGCTGGCCGAGGCCGTCCACGGGCGGGGCGCGCTGGTGGCCGCGGCCGCGGACCCGCTCGCGCTCACGCTGCTGCGGCCGCCCGGCGAGATGGGCGCGGACGTGGCGGTCGGCTCGGCCCAGCGGTTCGGCGTGCCGCTGTGGTTCGGCGGCCCGCACGCCGGCTTCATGGCCGTCCGCAAGGGCCTCGAGCGGCAGCTCCCCGGGCGGCTGGTGGGTGCCTCGGTCGACGTGGACGGCCGCACCGCCTACCGGCTCGCCCTGCAGACCCGCGAGCAGCACATCCGTCGCGAGCGGGCCACCTCGAACATCTGCACGGCGCAGTCGCTGCCGGCGGTCGTTGCGAGCATGTACGCGGTCTACCACGGGCCCGAGGGCCTCGCGGCGATCGCGTGGCGGGTGCACCGCTATGCGGCGGTGCTGGCCGCGGGGCTGCGCGCCGGCGGTGTCGAGGTCGTCCACGAGCGTTTCTTCGACACCGTGCTGGCCCGCGTGCCCGGGCGCGCCGAGACCGTGGTCGCCGCCGCCCGCGACCTCGGGGTGAACCTGCGGCCGGTGGGCGCCGACCACGTCGGCATCTCCACCGACGAGGTCACCCGGCGCGAGCACCTGGACAAGGTCTGGCGGGCCTTCGGTGGCGCCGCGGCAGGCGACGTCGACGCGCTCGACGCGGCCGCACCGGACGCGCTGCCCGCCGACCTGGCCCGCGCGAGCGCCTTCCTCACCCATCCGGTCTCGACCGCTCGATGATCCCGCTGGGCTCCTGCACGATGAAGCTCAACGCGGCCGCCGAGATGGAGCCGGTGAGCTGGCCGGGGTTCGCCTCGCTGCACCCGTTCGCACCCCTCGACCAGGCCGAGGGCTACCTCGCGCTGATCGGCCAGCTCGAGCGGTGGCTGGTGGAGATCACCGGCTACGACAAGGTCTCGCTGCAGCCCAACGCCGGCTCGCAGGGCGAGCTGGCCGGGCTGCTGGCGATCCGCGCCTACCACGCGGGCCGCGGCGAGCCCCGCGACGTCTGCCTGATCCCCTCGTCGGCGCACGGCACCAACGCCGCCAGCGCGGCCATGGCGGGCCTCGAGGTCGTGGTGGTCGCCTGCGACGACCGCGGCAACGTCGACCTCGGCGACCTGCGCGCGAAGATCGAGGCGCACCGCGACCGGCTGGCCGTGCTGATGATCACCTACCCCTCCACGCACGGGGTGTTCGAGCCCGCGGTCGTCGACGTGTGCGCGGCCGTCCACGACGCCGGCGGTCAGGTCTACGTCGACGGCGCCAACCTGAACGCGCTGGTCGGGCTGGCCAAGCCGGGCCGGTTCGGCGCGGACGTGTCCCACCTCAACCTGCACAAGACCTTCTGCATCCCGCACGGCGGCGGCGGGCCCGGCGTCGGTCCGGTGGCGGTGCGCGAGCACCTCGCGCCCTTCCTCCCCAACCACCCGCTGCGGCCCGAGGCGGGCCCGCGCACCGGGGTGGGCCCGGTCGCGGCGGCGCCGTGGGGCTCCGCGGGGATCCTGCCGATCTCCTGGGCGTACATGCGCCTGATGGGGCCGGACGGCCTGCGCCGAGCCAGCGAGGTGGCGATCCTGAGCGCCAACTACGTGGCGCGGAAGCTGGCGCCGCACTACCCGGTGCTCTACACGGGCCGCAAGGGCCTGGTCGCGCACGAGTGCATCCTCGACCTGCGCCGCATCACCAAGGAGAGCGGCGTGACCGCCGAGGACGTGGCCAAGCGGCTGATCGACTACGGTCTGCACGCCCCGACCATGTCGTTCCCGGTGGCCGGCACGCTCATGGTCGAGCCGACCGAGTCCGAGAGCCTGGCCGAGCTGGACCGCTTCTGCGAGGCGATGATCGCCATCCGCCACGAGACCGCGCGCGTGGCCGCGGGCGAGCTCGACCGCCAGGACAACCCGCTGCGCAACGCGCCGCACACCGCGGACCTGCTGGCGGGGCCGTGGCCGCACGGCTACAGCCGCGAGCAGGCCGCCTACCCGGTGGCGAGCCTGCACCAGGACAAGTACTGGCCGCCGGTGCGGCGCATCCAGGCGGGGTACGGCGACCGCAACCTGGTCTGCACCTGCCCGCCCCTGAGCGCCTGGAAGGGCTGAGCCCGCGCCCTGCCGTGACGCCGCGTGGAGCCGTGGGTCGGGCCGGACCGGGATTTCGGGGCTTCGGTAGGTTTTTAGAGGTTTCGAGCTTGCTCTGGCGGGGGATCTTGATTATCCGGGATACGGGCCTGGTGGTTTCGCGTTGAAACGTTGAACGCGGTCAACCAGGTCACGCTCGATGGTCACATGGACTGACAAGGAGCAGCTCGTGGAGCAGCAGCTCGTGGAGCTCGGCCCGCGCGCGCGGCCGGCAGCCGACCACAATCCGATGCGGGAGCTGAACCGCTCGCTGGTCCTGGACGCGGTCAAGACCAAGGGGCCGATCTCCCGCGCCGCGATCGCCAAGCTGATCCCGCTGGGGAAGCCGACGGTCTCCGCGATCGTGGAGGGGCTGCTGATCGAGGGGCTGGTGCGCGAGGTCGGCGTGGGCGAGGTCTCCGCCGCCGGCGGGCGGCCGCCCGTTCTGCTCGATTTCGACGAGCGCTCGCAGTTCGCCGTCGGGGTCCACATCGGCGTGAGCCGGGCGACCATCGTGGTCAGCGACGCCAGAGGGCACGAGGTCGCACGGCACGTCGTCCGCACCGCCCGCGCCAGGCCGCAGACGGTGATCGACCACGTCGCCAGCGGCATTCGCGCGGTGCTGCGGTCGAGCGGCACGCCGATGGAGGGGGTCGTCGCCGTCGGGGTCGTCGTCCCCGGCCCGACCGACTACGACGCCGGCGTCTGCATCCTCGCGCCGGAGCTCGGCTGGCGTGACGTGCCCGTGCGCGACCTGCTGTCCCGCTCGCTCGACCTGCCGATCCTCGTGCACAGCCCTGGCCAGGCGGCTGCGGTCGCCGAGAGCGTCGAGGGCGCCGGCGAGGGCGCCGGCGATCTCGTGCTGCTGCACGCGGGCCACGGGCTCAGCGTCGGCGTCCTCTCCGGGGGCAAGGTGTTCCACGGCGCCCGCGGGACCGCCGGCCAGATCGCCCACTGCCACGTGCCCGGCGCCGACCAGCCCTGCGACTGCGGCCGGGCCGGCTGTCTCGAGACCCTGACGACGAGGCCGGCGCTCCGCCGAGCGGTAGAGCGCCGTATCGACGCCGGCCGGGCCACGGCGCTCGCCCACCGCCGGGGCCCGCGCCGGATCCTCCCGGCTCACGTGGCGGAGGCCGCCGCCAAGGGCGACGAGGTGGCGCTCGAGGCGGCGGCGGAGACCGGGCGCCACCTCGGGCTCGCCGCCTCCTGGCTGGTGAACGTCTTCAACCCGGATGTGCTGGTGGTCGCCGGCGAGCTGGCCGGCATCGGCGAGCCGCTGATGGGCCCGCTGCGCCGCGCCGCGAGCGAGCTGACCATGGCGGCGGCGTGGGATCACGTCGACGTCCGCCAGTCCAAGCTGACCCGGGACACCGAGGTCCGCGGGACCGTGCTGCTTGCGCTTCAGCGTGCCGGCATGCCTTCCAGGACCGACCGCACACGGCACGCATGGCGTGCGGCCCGAGTCGCCTGGCCGGCTCGGGCCGCACGGATGAGGAAGGGTAGGGGCTGAGGCTCAGGGCTGCGGCGGGCTGCTGGTGGGCGGCGCCGGCGCGTGGTCGTCGCGCTGACCCTGCGAACCAGGGTCGGTGGGGGGCTGGCTGCCCGTGTGGTCGTCGGGGGCGGTGGTGTGCTCGCCCGACTGCCCGCGGTCGGTGCCCGCGGACGACGGGTCGGCGGGCTTGCCCTGACCCTGCTGGCCCTGGCCGGTGGAGTGGGCCGGGTCCTTGCAGAAGTCGGCGATCTTGTCGGCGCCGCCGGCGGCTGCCGCAAGCGCCTGGAACGCCACCGAGTCGTTCTTGCCGCCGTTGGCGCCGCCCTGGCCGGCGAGCCAGGCCGTGCACAGGCCCTTCATGGCGGCGCCGGTGGCGTCGGGTCCCTTGGCCTTGCCGGCCGAGCTGTGGTCTGCGCTGCGGCCCTGGTCGGTGGGCGACGGCGCGGCGCCGACCATGCGGTGGGCCAACCGCTGTGCCGGGTCGGGTAGCGAGCCGGTCGCGGCCGCTGCCACGCCGCCGACCATTAGAGCGACCGAGAAGACGGCGGCGGCCGCCTTCACGGTGAGGAGCTTCACGAGCATTCGTGCCCTCCTGGGGGGGACGGGCCGCGGATCCGCCGCGGCCCTGAAGGCTTCCAGCGTCGAGGCAGCGCCGGCCAGCTCGTGCGGGCTGCCCGGGGCAGCCACGGCCGCCATCACGGCGGCCACCTCCGCGTACCCCGGTGGGGCGTCCGCGGGGTCCAGCCGTCCGGCCAGGAGCCGGTCGGCGCTGTCGTCGTCGAGGTCCAGTGGGTCGGCCCCGAGCTTGTGGAGTAGTCGGCGCATCTCGGCGGACAAACCGTCGCCCCGGCTCATCGCGTTACACCTCTGTGCAACTGTGGCTCCACCGAAAGGCGGTCGGCCAGGCGGCGCAGCCCCCGGTGGGCGAGCACGCGCACGGTCCCCGGTCGCTTGCCGACGATCTCGGCCACGCGGGCCACGTCCAGGCCGGCCAGCGAGCGCAGCGCCACGACCTCGGCCTGGTCGGGCGGCAGCTCGGCGATCAGCGCGAGGGCCGCGCGGGTGGAGATCGCCTCCAGCGCCGTGGTGGCCGGGTCGTCGGGGGCAGCGGCCTGCGGCAGCAGATCGTACGGCAGCAGCGTGGCCGGCTGGCGCGACGCGCGCCGCCGCCAGTCGACCGCCCGGTGGCGGGCGACCGTGAACACCCATGCCCGGAAGCCCGGCTCGTCACCTTCGAACCGCGCAAGCCCGCGCACCACGTCCAGCCACGTCTCCGAGGCCAGGTCCTCGGCCGCGGCCGGCGTCACCACCTTGAGGTAGCGGAGCAGCCGGGGGTGCAGGTCCCGCCACAGCGTCGCGAACGCGTGCTCGTCCCCGCCTTTGGCCGCCGCCAGCACCTGGCCGAACCCGTCACCGATCATCGCCGCCCAGCCCGCCAGCCTGGAACCATCCCCAGCCCTTCCTCGTCGAGCCGTCGCAGGAGGGCTAACGCTCGCCAGTTCGGCACCCGCTGTCAAACCCGCTGGACCCGGCGCCGCGCCGCCGGCGCCTCGGCCGCCTCCGCGGCGGCCTCATCCGCGCGCCGGGCCCTCCCTGGGGCTACGGGAGGGTGACGAGGTTCCCGGGGCGCTCCCCGGCGAGGACGGCGCGCACGCCTTCCGCGGCCGTGCGGGCCATGCGGGTGCGGGTCTGGAGCGATCCGCTGCCGACGTGGGGGAGCAGGACCGTGCGAGGGGCGGCCAGCAGCCTCGGCGACACGCGCGGCTCGTGCTCGAACACGTCCAGGCCGGCGGCGAAGACCCGTCCGGACTCCAGCGCCTCCGCCAGCGCCTCCTCGTCCACTACCGGGCCGCGCGCGGTGTTGACCAGCACGGCGCTCGGCTTCATCAGGTCCAGCTCGCGACGGCCGATCAGGTGCCGGGTGGCCGCCGACAGCGGCACGTGCAGGCTGACCACGTCGGCCCCGGCCAGCAGCTCGTCGAGGGAGCCGACGTAGCCGGGCTCGCCGGTCGGGGTGCGCGCGTGGTGGAGGACGCGCATGCCGAAGCCGCTCGCCCGGCGCGCCACCGCCCGGCCGATCCGTCCGTAGCCGACGAGGCCGAGGGTCGCGCCGTGCACGTCCCGGCCGAGGTACTGGTTGATGCCCCAGCCGTGCCAGCGGCCGGCGCGCAGGTCGCGCTCGGCCTCGCCGAACAGCCGGGACGCGGCCAGGACCAGCCCGAACGCTACGTCGGCGGTGGTCTCGTCCAGCACCCCGGGGGTGTTGCACACGGCCACGCCGGCGCGGGCGGCCGCGCCCAGGTCCACGTTGTCGAAGCCGACGGCCACGTTGCCGATCGCCCTCAGCCGCGGCGCCGCGGCGATCACCTCGGCGTCGATCCGGTCGGTCAGCAGGCACACCACCGCGTCCACGGTGGCCACCGCGGCGACCAGCTCGTCATGGGCGAAGGGCAGGTCCCGGCCCCGCTGGACGAGCTCGTGCCCGGCGAGCGGGTCGAGCCCGCCCGGCGGCAGATGGCGGGTGACCAGAATTCTCCCCATGGCACCCGATGATGCCAGGCGCTCCATCGCCATGCGGAGCAGTGCGTGGCAGTGCGGAGGTCCGCGGAGCTTGTGCCCTGGAGCCGTGGGGCGCCGCCGGTCCGGGGGAGCCTCGACGCTGGGCCGTGGTGATATGTTGAATTGTGATGAAACCAGGTTCGATTCTGTCGTCTCCTGCGCGAGCCGGGAGCGTGGCCGTGCTGCCAGCCCAGCGGCAGGAGCGGATCCTGGAGGAGGTCCAGCGCAACGGGGGCGTCCGCGTCAGCGATCTCACCGGGCTGCTCGGGGTGTCGGACATGACCGTGCGGCGCGACCTCGACACGCTCGCCCGGCGCGGGCTGGTGAAGAAGGTCCACGGCGGCGCGACCCTTCCCCGCAAGGGCAGTACCGACGAGCCCGGGTTCCAGGTCAAATCCGGTCAGGAGCGGCCCGCCAAGGACGCGATCGCCCGGCAGGCCGCCGAGCTCCTCCAGCCCGGGACGGCGGTCGCGGTCACCGCCGGCACGACCACGCATGCGTTCGCCCACCACCTCGCCCGCGTTCCCGACCTGACGGTCGTCACCAACTCGCTGCCCGTGGCCGAGGTGCTCGACGCCTTTGGCCGCCCGGACCAGACCGTCGTCCTCACCGGAGGCGTGCGCACGCCCTCCGACGCCCTGGTCGGGCCCGTGGCGGTCCAGGCGATCCGCTCGCTGCACGTGGACTGGGCCTTCATGGGCGTGCACGGCATCCACCCCGAAGCCGGCTTCACCACGCCGAACCTGATGGAGGCCGAGACCAACCGCGCCGTGGTGGACTCGGCGCGCCGGCTGATCGTCCTCGCCGACCACACCAAGTGGGAGATCGTCGGCCTCAGCACGATCGCCGCGCTCGAGGAGGCGTCGGTGCTGATCACCGACTCCGGTATGGCCGAGGCGGCGCGCGAGACCCTGGCGGCGCGCGTGGGCGAGCTGATCGTCGTCGAGCCCCAGGAGAACTGAGATGCCCGGCGAGCCCGACCAGGCACAGGCTCCGCAGCCGACCTTGACGGAACCGGCCCTGCTCGCCGCGGAGCCGGCGAGGCCGGAGCCGGCCCTGCGGCGCGAGGAGCACGAGCTGCCCGACGGCCGGCACCTGATCGCGTACTGGAGCGGTGGCAATGCCTGAGCTGCGCTTCAGCCGGCTCCGCAACGAGTGGGTGGCGTACGCGACCGAGCGCAACGACCGCACCTTCCTGCCCATCGACTCGTGCCCGCTGTGCCCGAGCGGTCCGGGCGGGCACAGCGAGATCCCGCTGGACGACTTCGAGGTCGTGGTGTTCGAGAACCGCTTCCCGGCGGTCGGGCCCGACCGCCGGGAAGACGGGCGGCCCGTGCGGCCGGCGACCACCGGCTGCGAGGTGGTCGTCTACACGCCCAGGCACGATGCCACCCTGGCCGACCTCGATCCCGCCAGGGTCCGGCTGCTGGTGGACGTGTGGGCGGACCGCTACCTGGACCTCGGCGCCCGGGCCGAGGTCGCCTACGTCTACGTGTTCGAGAACAAGGGCGAGGCGATGGGGGTCACCCTGCACCATCCCCACGGCCAGATCTACGCGCTCCCGTTCGTCCCGCCGGTCGCCGCCACCGAGCTGGCGCAGGCGAGCGCCCACCGGAGCGCGACCGGCCGCTGCCTGCACTGCGACCTGGTGGCCGAGGAGCGGGCCGGCGAGCGGTGCGTGCTCGACGACGCCGGCATGGTGGCGTTCGTGCCGCACGCGGCGCGCTGGCCCTATGAGCTGCACCTCTATCCCGAGCGGCACGCCGCTTCCCTGGCCGAGCTGGACCCGGGCGAGCGCACCGCTCTGGCCGGCGCGCTGCTCGAGGTGGCGCGCACCTACGACCGGCACTTCGGCTTCTCCACGCCCTACGTGATGGCCGTCCACCAGGCGCCTACCGACGGCGCCGATTGGCCGGACGCCCACGTCCACGTGGAGCTCTACCCGCCGCACCGCCGGCCGGACCGCCTCAAGTACGTGGCCGGGGTCGAGCTCGGCGCCGGCACGTTCGTGAACGACACCGTGCCCGAGGAGACCGCGGCCCAGCTCCGCGACGCCCGCCCGGGCGGTGGTCAGTCGAGCCAGCCGGGGCGGACCAGGCCGGACTCGTAGGCGAAGACGACGAGCTGGGCGCGGTCGCGGGCGTTGAGCTTCACCATCGCCCGGCTCACGTGGGTCTTGGCGGTCGCGGGACTGACCACCAGGCGGTCGGCGATCTGCTCGTTCGACAGCCCGGCCGCCACCAGCGCCATGACCTCGCGCTCCCGGTCGGTCAGGCTGTCGAGCTCCCGGGCGGGCCGGGGCTCCTTGGCGCGGGCGGCGAACTCCGCGATCAGCCGCCGGGTGACGCCAGGGGAGAGCAGCGCGTCGCCCTGTGCCACCGCCCGCACCGCGTGGAGGAGCTCGACCGGCTCGGTGTCCTTGACCAGAAAGCCGCTGGCGCCGACGCGCAGCGCCTCGAACACGTACTCGTCCAGGTCGAAGGTGGTGAGGATGACGATCCGCACGCCGTTGAGCCGCTCGTCCGCGGCGATCGTGCGGGTGGCCTCGAGGCCGTCCACGCCCGGCATGCGGATGTCCATGAGCACGACGTCGGGCACCAGGCTCCGCGCCAGCCGCACGGCCTCCTCGCCGTCGCCGGCCTCGCCGACGACCTCGATGTCCCGCTGGGCGTCCAGCAGCGCCCCGAACCCGGCACGGACCAGGACCTGGTCGTCGGCCAGCAGCACCCGGATCACGAGGCTCCCTCCAGCTCCGCGCCGTCCAGCGGCAGCCTGGCCAGCACCCGGAAGCCGCCGCCGGGCCGCGGCCCCGCCTCCAGCTCGCCGCCCAGGGCGGCCGCCCGCTCGCGCATGCCCGGGATGCCGTTGCCCCCGCCGGGCGTCCCGCCCTGGGCCGCGCCGTTCCCGTTGTCGTCGACCTGCACGGTCAGGTCCCGGTCACCATAGCGGACCCGGATGGTGGCGGTGGCCGGGCCGGCGTGCCTGGCCACGTTGGTGAGCGCCTCCTGCACGATCCGGAACGCCGCCAGGTCCACCCCCGCGGGCAGCGCTCGCGGCGTTCCCTCGACCTCGGTCCGCACCTGGAGACCGGCGGCCGAGGCGCGGGACACCAGGCCCTCCAGGCGCGCCACACTGGGCGCGGGCGCGCGCGGCGGCGTCTCGTCGACCTGGCGCAGCACGCCGAGGACCGAGCGCAGCTCGCCGAGCGCCTCCTTGCTCGCCTGCTTGATCGCGGTGAGCGCGGTGCGCGCCTGCTCGGGCCGCTCGTCCATCAGGTGCAGGGCCACGCCGGCCTGCACGTTGATGAGCGAGATGTTGTGCGCCAGCACGTCGTGCAGCTCGCGGGCGATGCGCAGGCGCTCCTCGCTGGCCCGGCGGCGGGCCTCCTCCGCGCGCACGCGCGCCATCTGCCGCATCCGCTCAGCCCGGGTCCTGCCGATCTCGGCCACGGTGACCAGCACCAGCAGCCATGCGGCCAGCCCGACCACCGCACCGGGCGTCGGCGGTCCCGGCTCCACGCCGAGCAGGTAGCCCAGCCACAGGAACGACACGTAGCCGGCGGCCACCGTGATCCATCCCAGGAGCCGGTGACCCCGGATTATCGCGTTGAACAGCGCGAGGATCAGCGCGACCCAGATCGGCCCCTGCGGGTAGCGCAGCAGCGAGTAGGCCAGCGTGGTCAGGAAGACGAGCACCAGCACCTGGGCCGGCCAGCGGTGCCGCACGGCCAGCGCCAGCGGCCCGGCGGCGAGCAGTGCGAAGCCGAGCACGTTCAGCTCGTGGCGGTCCGGCTGGTGCCTGCCGGCGATGTAGGTCACCAGGACCACGAACGCGGTGAGCCCCAGCGCGCGCAGCACGTCGACGCGCCAGCCGGCCGAGTGCCACCGCCGCCCCGCTCCCCACCAACGGATCCGGTCTTCCCTGTTCACAGGGGCAGCGTAGGCCACAGCGGGCGGTGCCGTCATCGCGCCCCGGAAGGTTGTTGCGGCTACTACGGCGGGAGTACCGCGCCGCCGCGGGACTGCTCCCGGCGCTGGCTCACGGCGCACCCGACCGCGAGCGGTCCATCAGCTCGGCGAGCGCCGGCTCGGGTTCGAGGACCGCCAGGCCGCCGCCGCGCCACTGGCCGGGCCACGGCCACGTCCGGGATCGACGTGCCCGTGCCGCTGGTCCCGAAGTGGCCGACGTACAGCGCGTCGCCCTCGCGGAGGACCTGCATGCCGTCGCCCGAGCCACCGAGGTCGTGGTGGCCGAGCAGACGCAGCCCCTTGGCGCTCGCTGTCTCCATGGTCCCCGCCGCTCCAGGATCCGGGGAATCCCGGCCCGGCCTGCAAACTGCCGCGTGACCGTTCCGGCCGGGCACAGTAAATTGTCCTCCCCGCTCATCGCCGCAGGTGCTCGTCCTGGGAAGCAGGCGCTCATTCTGGAAGAGGAGTAGCCCATGTGGTTCACCGACCTGGCCGCCAAGCGGCCGCTCCCGGAGGCCGAGAGCCAGCCCCCCATCACGCCCCGCGTCGTGATCGTCCACACCATGGACGGCACGCTCCAGGACACCGAGACGATGTTCGCCGCACCCGACTTCGGCATCGAGGCGCACTTCGGCATCGGCTGCCCGCTGTGCCCGGCCGGGCTGGACGGCGCCGTCTGGCAGTGGATGGACACTGACCGCCAGGCCGACGGCAACCTCGACGCCAACGAGTTCGGGATCTCGATCGAGACCTGCGATCATCATGACCCCATGCGGAAGTGGTCGCCCAAGCAGGTCGATGCACTCATCCGGCTCATCGGCCGGCTCTGTGACCACTACGCCATCCCTCGGCAAGTCTGTCCCGCGTGGGACGGCTCCGGCCTCGGCTGGCACGTCATGTGGGGCGCCCCGTCCCACTGGACCCCGGAGGTCAAGATCTGTCCCGGGCCGGTTCGCATCGCCCAGTTAAAGGAGACGGTGCTCCCCGCCGTCCTGGAGGACGACATGACCCCTGATCAGCTCCTCGACGCGCTCGAGTCCGAGCGTGGACAGAAGATCCTCGGCAAGGCCGTCACCGACGTGCTCCGCGCCGGCTTCGGCAAGCTCGCCCCCGGCCACGAGGACGACCCGCACATCCACCAGAACCAGACATGGCTGTTTGCCACCATCGAGAAGATCAGGGGGAAGCTCGGCGCCTGATCCGGGCTGGAGTGCGGCGTCAGCCGCGGACGCGGACGCCGTCCTTCCAGACCGCTCGGACCGCGTCGGGAAGGCGGCGGAAGTCGAACGGGTCGCCTTCGACGAGCACCAGGTCGGCCCGCTTGCCCGGCTCGACCGTGCCGAGCTCGCCTTCGAGGCCGAGCAGCTCCGCGGCCGAGGAGGTCGTGGCGACCAGCACGTCCTCGGGCTTCATGCCGCCCTCGGCCATGAGCGCGAGCTCGCGCAGGTTCTCGCCGTGCGGGGTGACGCCGGAGTCGGTGCCCATGGCGATCCGCACCCCGGCGGCGGCCGCCCGCTGGAACGAGTCCCGGTGCGCCTCGATGCCCTCGCGAGCTTTGCGCACGGCGGCCTCCGGCATGGCCGCGCCGGCCTCGGCCGCGGCCAGCACGCCCTGCGGCGCCACCAGCGTCGGCACCAGCCAGGTGCCCGCCTCGATCATCATCGAGATGGCCTCGTCGTCGAGGTAGACGCCGTGCTCGATCGAGCGGATGCCGGCGCGGACCGCGTTCTTGATGCCGTCGGTGCCCTGCGCGTGGGCCATGACCTCCAGCCCGCCGGCCCTCGCCTCGGCCACGCAGACGCGCAGCTCATCGAGGTCGAAGTGGGCGTGGCGAGGGTCGTCGCGCGGGGACAGCACCCCGCCGGAGGTGCAGACCTTGATCACGTCGGCGCCCGCCCTGCGCACCTCGCGGACCTTGCGCCGCATCTCGTCCACCCCGTCGACGATGCCGTCGGGCCGCCCGGGATCGGGGCCGAACAGATCGACGGTCTGCCCGCTGGGCATCCAGCCGTCGGTGTGGCCGCCGGTCTGGCCGAGCACCGAGACGGCGATCCGCAGCCTTGGCCCGGAGATCAGCCCGTCCTCGACCGCCTGCTTGACGCCGAGGTCGGCGCCGCCGGCGTCGCGGACGGTGGTGAGGCCGCGGTCGAGCGTGCGCTCGAGGTTCCGGGCGGCCTGGTAGAACTGGTAGCTGAAGGGCTGCTGCAGGAGCGCGAGCAGGTCGATGGTCGAGATGATCACGTGGACGTGGCAGTCGAACAGGCCGGGCAGCAGCGCGCAGCCGCTGGCGTCGACCGCTTCGTCGCCGTCGAGGCCCGTCCCGACCTCGGCGATCCGCCCGGCCTCCACGACCACGTCGGCTTCGGCGAGCGGGGCGCCGGTCCCGTCGAACAGCCGCCCGCCGTGGAACAGGGTCCGTGTCATGGCCGCAGCTTACCGTCTGTTCCACCTACGCAAACGGCTGTCTTCCCGAGCGGCGGAGGTCAGATGGTGACAGCCCCCGGCGGCGGAGCGGACCGTGGCGGCACATAGTGTGCTGCGCGGTGGTGCCAGGCAGAAGCGGAGGACCCCATGGGGCGAATGGAGCACAACCTCGCCTGTCTCGGCGAGGAGTCCTTCGAGCGGCACGGCGATTACGAGTCGCTCTGGTTCGAGGGGCGCTGGCTGCGGACGGGAGAGCTGTTCGAGCGGGGGCGGCGGCTCGCCGGCGGGCTCCGGGCACTCGGGACCGCTCCTGGCGGCCGCGGAGGGACTGGAGTCGCTCGAGTGGGTGATCTCGACCGGGCCGCAGGCCGGTCCCGGGACCGGCTCCGGGACCGGCGGGGTGCTGGCGCTGGCCTCGCTGGAGGCGGCCGAGCCGGCGGGCATCGTCCAGCGCGACGACCGCGACCTCGCGGCGCTGCTCTACACCGGCGGGACGACCGGCCGCGCCAAGGGGGTGATGCTGTCCCACGAGAACCTCTGGCTGTGCGGCAGCGCCTCGCGGGAGGCATCCCACGTTCCCGGGGTCGCCCGGTTCATCGTCCCGTTGCCGCTGTCGCATGCCTTCGGCCTGATCGTGACCATCGTGGGCCTCCACAGCGTCGAGCCGTACAGCTCGGTGCTGCAGCGCTGGTTCGACCCGCCCGCTTTCCTCGATCTGGTCCAGCGGCACCGCGTGCAGTCCGGCGCCGTGGTCCCCTCCATGCTCCAGATGCTGCTGGGGCTGCCGCTGGAGGACTACGACCTGTCCTCGCTGCGCCACCTCACTTGTGGCGCCGCGCCGCTGCCGCCGGAGGTGGCGCAGGAGATCGAGCGGCGCGTGCCCGGGCTGGAGGTCCGCGAGGGCTACGGCTGCACCGAGTCGGGCGCGGTCATCTCCACCACCCCGCCCCGGGCGACATCGGCCGCCTCGACGAGGACGGGTACCTGTGGGTCATCGACCGCAAGAAGGACCTGATCATCCGGGGCGGCTTCAACGTCTTCCCGCGCGACGTCGAGGAGACGCTGGTGGAGCACCCGGCGGTGGCGAGGGCCGCGGTGGTCGGGCGGCCCGACCCGCTGCACGGCGAGGAGGTGGTCGCCTTCGTGTCGCTGCACCCGGGGCGGCGGGCGACCGGCGAGGAGCTGGTCGGCTTCGCCCGCGCCCGGCTCTCCGCCTACAAGTACCCGCGCGAGGTGCACGTCCTGGACGACCTGCCGCTCACCCCGGTCGGCAAGGTCGACCGCAAGGCCCTCCGCGGCCGGCTGTAGCCTTGCGTACTGGACGAACAACCCAGGACGGTCAGGATGGGGTTTCGGGCTCGAAGACGTTTCGCGTGTGGCTCGCGTGGTACTAGGCGAGGACGGATCCGTCAGCGACCGACCGAAAGGGAACCCCATCGTGCTTACCATCACCACGGAAGCAGCCGAGGCCATCAACGCCATCGTGGTTTCGTCGCCCGTCCCGGAAGGTGGCCTCAAGATCTCGGCCAAGCCGAAGAGCGACAGTGAGTCGACGCTCGAGCTGTCGGTCGTGGAAGGCCCGACCCAGACCGACAATGTGATCGAGGAGCAGGGCACCCGGGTCTTCGTCGAGGAGACCGTCTCCGGCTACCTGGACGACAAGGTCCTGGACGCGCAGGTGGAGGGCGAGCAGATCCGCTTCACCCTCCAGGACCAGACCCCCGGGCAGGGGTGAGGGCCCGAAGGTCCGGCAAGTAGAACCCTTCTGGGCAGCTCGGGCGCGGGTCGCGGTCAGGTCGCCGGCGGCCGGCGGTCCGGGCTGTCCACGGGGGCCCCGTTGCGCAGCTCCGCGGCGAGGTGGTGGGTGAGGGGCTGGCCGACAGCGGCCATGGCCAGCGTGCAGGCCAGCACGCCGTCGTCCCGCAGCTCATAGGCGCGGACGACCCGCGTGACCTCCTTTGCGGTGCGGGCGCTGGCGATGGTCGCGGTCACCAGGTCGACCCGGCGCCCGGCCACTCGGCCCTCGTAGATGGAGGCAAAGCCGCTCGGCTCGGCCAGGACCAGCTCGACGAGCCCACCTGGGTGGAGCCGCCAGTAGCCCGACTCGGCGTGGAGCGGCCGGCCGTCGTCCAGCGCCCAGGTCCGCTGGGCGAAGGCGAGGAAGGGCTTGCCCACGTGCCAGAAGCGCAGCTCCTCGCCGTACCGGAACGGCTCGATGGTCGGGAAGGCGCCGGCGCCCTCGCCGCGCCAGGTGCCGAGCAGCCAGGCGACCGGAGCGACGTCGGGATGTGGCCGGGTGCCAGTGGCGGCGCCCTGTGGCATGGCAACCTCCTTGGAGCCGTCGCGGACACTGTGCCACGTCTCCGGGAGATCTTCTGCCACCGGTGGGTGCGCCTGCGAGGCCTCGCAGGCGCACCCACCGGTCGCTCAGACGGGACCGCAGGTGGCCGCGGCGACGACCAGGTCGGCACTGGCGAGGCCGAGATCCTTGACTGCGTTGAGCTTCAGGTGCGCACCGTAGACCGTCAGGCTCCCGTCCGGGTTCGGGATCTGCTCGTTCAGGACGAGCGTGCCCAGCGACGGCTCGCCGAGCACTGGGCTCGGGATCCGGAGCGCCCAGTTCGCCCCCGGGCTCATCGGCAGCGAGATGGTGCCGAGCGTGCCCCCGACGATGCGGGTCGTGCCGGTGAGGCCCTCGCCGCGCTCGGCCGTGCACCTCGCGGTGACCACCTTGGCGTTGAGGCTGACGCCGGCCACGACGTCCAGGCCGGCCAGGGCGGCCTTGAGCTTGGCGACGGTGGCCGTGGCGACCTGGGCGCCCGTGCCATAGTCGTCGCCGACGGTCGACTGCCCAACCCCCACGGAGGCCAGGCGCAGGACCGGGATGCTCGCGACGGAGGCGCGCGGGTTGCTGCTGTTCGCGTAGGCGAGCGGGCCGGCGGTGACCGGCTGTGAGCCGAGCAGCTTGATGCTGGCCTTGGCCACGTAGGCCGAGGGGCTGACTTCGGCCGCGTGCGACGGCGACGCCGGCACGAGCACCGCGGCCAGGCCGGCGGCCGCCAGCAGGCCTGTCGAGAGCCAGCGCATTCTGCGAGTCATCATGTGCGGGTTGCTCCCCCTTTGTAGTGCGTACCTACGGTCTGCTCCCTATCGGCAGATCCGTGTTCGCGGTTGATAGGCACTTTAAGCCATTTGACGAACGACTTCCGCGCCGACAGGGAAGACCCGGGACGAATGGGCCTTGGATTCGGGACTTTCGACACATGCCCCTTCAGCGGCCGCGGGCTAGCGTTGGCATCAGCCCGGACAGGTACCGCTGACCTGGCAGTAAGAAAAGGAACCGGTAGCAACAGCAGCAACCAAGGAGGAAACCATGGCCATCCGGCAGCAGGAGCCGGTTCGGCTGAACGGCTCCGTATCGGTAGAGGTCCCCACCCGGCGCGCTCCCACAACGGCGCCGGCGCATGGGACGGTCCTGACGGCCTACGCGGCGAGGTTCTTCGCGGTCTTCCGCGTGGCGGTCGGGTTCGTGTTCCTGTGGGCCTTCCTGGACAAGACCTTCGGGTTCGGCTACGCGACCCCGTCGGCGAGGGCCTGGATCAACGGCGGCTCCCCGACCAAGGGCTTCCTCAGCCATGTCGCCGCGGGCCCGCTGGAGTCGACGTTCCACGGCTGGGCGGGGGCCCCGTGGGCGGACTGGCTGTTCATGCTCGGCCTGCTCGGCATCGGCGTGGCGCTGACCCTCGGGGTCGCGCTGCGGATCGCGGCCGCCAGTGGCACCGCGATGATGCTGTTCATGTGGGCGGCGGAGTGGCCGCTGGCCAAGCACACCTCGGATGGCGCGCTGAGCGCGTCGAGCAACCCGATCGTCGACTACCACATCATCTACGCGTTCGCCGTGATCGCGGTCGCCGTGCTGGCGGCGGGCAGCACCTGGGGGCTGGGCAAGCTCTGGGCGAAGCTCCCGTTCGTCCAGCGCAACCGCTGGCTCCTGTGACCACGGTGATCGCTCGGAGGTGCGCACGACCCGCCAGGTCGTGACCGAGCCTCCGGGACTTGTGGCCCCCAGACGCTGCGTCTGGGGGCCACAAGCATGTCCGCAGGCAGACGGCTCTCTCGCCACCAAGCCGGGCCGGAACCCCGGCCTGGACCTTGACAAGCTCTTGGGCCGGGTCCACCATCCGTCCGATTGTGACGAACCAGGTATTCGCTACCTCTTGAGCATGCTCACGTAAACACTTCCGAACGGTGATCAGTCGCCCAAGCCGGGCTCGAGAGGAACGGAGGGTGGCATGCCCTTTGCCAGGTTCCGCAATCTATCCCACCTGTGGCCGCGGCGCCGCCGTGCCAGAGTCGCGGCGGTAGTGCTCCTCACGGCGTCGTGCGTCGCCGCTGGCATCACCGTGCCGGCCGTCGCCCAGAGCGACCCGACGACGCCGACCTACCGCGACGCGAAAGCCTCGATCACGGCCAGGGTCAACGACCTTCTCCGTCGGATGACCCTGGAGGAGAAGGTCGGCCAGATGGACCAGATCGTCGTCTCGGAGCTGCGGGCGCCCAGCCCGCCGGCCAACGGCGACTGCAACGGCGGCAGCGACCAGCCACTGCAGGACGTCTGCCTGCAGAAGGTGCTCATCGACAACCACACCGGCTCGATCCTCTCGGGAGGAACCGACAACCCGGCCGACAACACGGGCAAGGGCTGGGCCGAGCAGTACAACGCCATTCAGCAGTTCGCGATCGACAACTCACGGCTGCACATCCCCGTCATCTACGGGGTCGACGCCGTCCACGGGTTCGGCCACCCGTTCCAGGCCACGCTCCTCCCGCAGTCGATCGGCATGGGGGCCACCTGGGACACCGCGCTGGCGGAGGCCGCCGGAGCCGCCACCCGCCAGCAGTTGCTGGCGACGGGCGGCAACTGGAACTTCGCGCCGGTCCAGGACCTGGCCCGTGACACCCGCTGGGGCCGCTACTACGAGACCTGGGCGGAGGCGCCTGTGCTGGCCGCTGCGATCGGGGCTGCCAACGTGCGCGGAATGCAGGGCGGCGGCTTCGACTCGCCACAGGTCGCGGCCACGGTGAAGCACTTCGCCGGCTACTCGCAGGCGATCAACGGGCACGACCGCGCCGAGGCGCAGCTGCCCATCCGGTACCTGCAGGACACGATCCTCCCCTCCTACCAGGGAGGGATCGACGGGGGCGCGGCCACGGTGATGGTGAACTCGGGCTCCGTGAACGGCGTTCCGGCCACCGCCTCGCACTACCTGCTCACCGACGTCCTGCGCGGCAAGATGGGCTTCAAGGGCGTCGTCATCAGTGACTTCGGTGACGTGGGCGCGCTGGCCAGCGCCTATCACGTCGCCGCCAACTTCACCCAGGCCGTCGCTAAGGCCGTGAACGCCGGCATCGACGTGTCCATGACGCCGTTCGACTCGACCGGCTGGCAAAACGCCATGCTGGAAAATGTCCGCAATGGGACCATCTCCGGGGCCAGGGTCGACGAGTCCGTGCGGAGGGTCCTCACTCTCAAGTTCCAGCTCGGGCTGTTCGACCACCCCCTCGTGGACCCGAGCAAGGCCGACGCGGCGGTCACCGCCAACCGGGACCTGGCCCGCAGGGCGGCGGGTGAGTCGATCACGCTGCTGCGCAACCAGAAGGACGCCTCGGGCAACCCGACGCTGCCGCTGAAGACCGACTTGAGCAAGATCGTCGTGGCTGGGCCGAGCGCCGGCTGCGCCGCCCCGGGCCCGGACTGCGCCGCCCCGGTCGCCAACCAGCTCGGCGGCTGGAGCGTGAGCTGGCAGGGGTCCTTCCAGCAACTGGACCCCGCCGACCACCGCAATTGCTGCATCGGGCGGCCGGACCAGATCCCTGATGCCACGACCATTCTCCAGGGCATCAAGGCGGCCGCGCCTTCCACCAACGTGGTCCTGGCACAGGACCAGCAGACGGCAGTGAGCGAGGCGGCCACGGCCGACGCCGTGGTGGTGGCCGTCGGTGAGAAGCCCTACGCCGAAGGGCTCGGCGACAACCCGGCCCCCGCGCTCGCAGCCGACCAGCAGGCGCTGATCGCGGCGCTCCAGGCAACCGGCAAGCCGGTGATCGTGGTGGTCATCGCTGGCCGGCCGCTCGCGCTCGGCCCTGGGGCTCGGACCGACGCGCTGCTGATGGCCTACCTGCCCGGCACGGAAGGGGGCTCGGCCGTGGCGGACGTCCTCTTCGGCAAGGTGAACCCCAGCGGCAAGCTGCCGATGAGCTGGCCGTCGGAGTCCACGCAGAGCCCGCCGCTGTCGCAGTTCAACCCCGGCGCACCGTCGCTCCCAGGCGATCAGCCGAAGTTCCTGGACGTGTTGCCCGGTACGAACTTCGGCCAAGGCTCGGGCTACAACCCGCTGTTCGCGTTCGGAACGGGTCTTTCCTACACGACCTTCCAGACGAGCGGGCTGTCGGCGTCGGGCACGGTGTCGGCGACGGGCGCGGTGACGGTCGTGAGACCAAGACGGTGCAGCTCTCGTTCCCCGTGTCCAGGCTGGCGGTGACGCCGGCGGACGTGAACGGGGCGGGGACGCCGCGTGTGGAGCCTGGTGGGTACCAGGTGCTCGTGGACACCATGACAGCGCCGTTCACTGTCAGCGGCTGAGGCACCTGTTCTCCGGGGCGGGTCGCGCGGGTTGCGGCTCGCCCCGGGGCGTGAGGTGCGGCGCCTCCCCGTCCCTGCCTGGGACGGGGAGGTCTCGGTTGTGCGCGGGATGTCAGCGGGGCATCAGCGTGGTGCAAGCGGGCGGGTGGCGCGAGAGCCGCACGTGATCGGCGGCTCAGCGCCGGGTCCAGACCTACTCCGGCGGCATGCGGCGCCGGCTGGACCTCGCCGCCAGCCTGGTCGGCCGGCCCAGCGTCCTGTGCCTGGACGAGCCGACGACCGGCCTGGACCCCCGCGGCCGGGGAGACCTGTGGCGGGTCGTCCGGGGCCTGGTGGGCGACGGGGTGACGGTGCTGCTCACGACCCAGTACATGGAGGAGGCCGACCAGCTCGCCGACGACGTGGTCGTGATCGACCGTGGCCGGGTCGCGGCCACCGGGACGCCGGACCAGCTCAAGCAGCAGGTCGGCGGGCAGGTCGACGGCGGCGCTCAGCGGTGGGCGGGCCAGGTGTGGACCGGCTGCCCGGTGGCCGCGCACTCCAGGTAGCGCTCCAGCATCGCCGCCAGGGCCTGCCGTCGGCCGAGCCGGGGCTCGAGCGCGGCCAGCGTCCTGCGCTGCCACGCCGCGCCGGTCTGCCCGGTGGCCACGCGGCCCGCGATCACCGCGAGCAGACCGTCGGCCTCCGCCGCCGCCACGCCGGCATGCGCCAGCCCCTCCCGCGCGGCCGGCAGCACCTGCGGCACGAGCTCGGCGGCCGGGAGCACGCGGAGCCGGCCACCGTCGCCGAACGGCCAGCTCAGCTCGGCGGCCAGGCCCCGCTGGGCGGCGCGGTAGAAGCCGTGCTCGGCGCGCTCGAACGACAGCGTGCGGGTCCACCGGTCGTCCTGCTCGGCGAGCCAGCGCGAGAGGCCGACGAGGAAGGCGGCGTTGGCGAGCATGTCCGTCACGGTCGGGCCGGCGGGCAGCGCCCGCATCTCGATGCGCAGGTGGCCGCCCGCGGCCGGGTCGTAGATGGCCCGGTTCCAGCGCCACACGGTGCCCTGGTGCAGTCGCAGGGCGTCCAGGCCCGGCGCGTGGTGCCCCAGGTCCCCGCCGTCGGGCGGCGCGTGGTCGCCGAGGACGGGGAGCACCGGCTGGTGCAGCCGCACCCCTTCGGCGAACAGCTCCAGCGGCCCGCCCCGCAGCCACCCGGACCCCAGCGCCACGCGGGCGGCCCGGCGGCGCGGCCCGCGCCCGTCGCGGTCGTCGATCGTCTGCTTGCACAGCGCGACCCGGGTCTCCTCCCACAGCCGGTGGCCGAGGAACGTGGGCGAGTTGCCGACCGCCGCGAGCACCGGCGCGGTGGCCAACTGGACCGCGTTGTAGGTGCGCGTGAAGTCGGCCGGGTCGACCCGGAGATGCACCTGGAACGACGTGTTCGCGCCCTCGGGAGCCACGTCGTCGCTTGCCAGCTCGAGGGGGTCGGCGCCCGCGATCCGGATCCGGAAGGGGTCGTTGCGCAGCCGCCGCAGGCCGCTGTTCAGCGCCCGGTAGCGCGGCGCGTCGCTGATCGCAGCGGGCTGGAGATCGTGGCGGCGCAGCGTGGGCAGGATTCCGACGAGCGCCAGCCGGCCACCATGGGCCCGAGCCGCGTCGCGGACCTGCTCGAGCAGGCTGTGCAGCTCGTCGCCCATGGCGGCGAACGGGCGGCCGGCCAGCGGCGTCGGCGAGGCGTTCAGCTCCAGGTTGAACCGGTCGAGCTCCAGGTTGATGCGGGGGTCGGCCGCGGCCGAGCAGACCGCCTGGTTCACAGGCAGCGGCCGGCCTGCCCCGTCGATCAGGAACAGCTCGAGCTCCGCGCCGAGGGTGGAGGGGCCGACCCCGAAGCCGGGCCGCCCGAGCAGCCCGCCGAGCGTCGACAGGTCGTGCTCGAGCCGCTGGCGGAAGCGGGCGTAGTCAGCCTCGTCGAACGTCTCGCGGTCGATACGTGTCCCCATGGTCAGAGTCCCCGCCGCCTAACCCCACCAGTTCCACGGCACGTCGCCGGGCAGCGAGATACGCCGCCCTGTGAGCGATGCGGGCAGGACCCGGATGTAGTGGCCCTTGGCGCCCGGCGCCCAGGGGTAGAGCGGCAGGCGGCGCACGCGCGCCAGCTCGGCCGGATCGGTTACCTCGACGGCCTCCCCGCGGACCAGGACGCTCCAGCCGGTGCGGGTCGCCTCGTCGGCCCCGTCGACCTCGAATGCGACCCGGGCGCCGCGGCTGGCGGCGTCCAGCTTGGTCCCGTCGTCGGTGCGGAACAGGACCGTGTGCTGGTCGAAGACGAAGTTGACGGGCAGCGCGACCGGCCCGCGGTCGTCGACGAGCACCACGCGGCCCAGATGCTGCCCGGCCAGCAGCGCGAAGCACTCGTCCTTGGTCAGCTCCCGCCAGCGGGCGTCGTGCACGGTCCTCACCTCTTTCTCTTGACCTCGGTGTGCGCCGGTGTGCGCCGCCGGCCGCGGCCTCCCGCTCCTGAGGCATGCTGGCCCGCCGGGCCCGCCGCCGACAGGGACCAAGGTCCGGCACGCTCCGGGCCATTGGCCATTCAGGAGCGGTCGGTGCCCGTCAGCAGGTGCCGGGCAGCACCGTCGTCCGGAAGCCGCCGGCGGCGCCGCACGGGTCCCGAGGGGCTTGGACCCTGACGGTCCTGACGGTCCTGGCGGGCCGGCAGCGAGGCGACCGGCCCCGGGTCGGGCCCGGTGCCGGCGACGGCGACGACGACCCGCCGGCCATGGCGGTGAAGGACGACGCCTGCGCCCGGGACGGGACCACGACGGGCGGGCGCGCTGTGGCGAACTCGGGCTGGGCGGCGACCAGCAGCAGCACAGCGACTGCCGCGACGGTGGTGACGGCCGTGACGACGGCTGCCCTCGCGCGGCGCCGGTGCGCTCCGTTGAGCATCTGGTGCAGCCCCCTCGGACAAGGTCCCGCGGCAGCCTGGCGGTTGCCGGCGTGAAGCCCGTCGTGCCCGCTGCGGGTCCCCCCGGCAACGGCGGCGCATGGCACGCTGGATGACGTCCAGCATCGCCGAGGTGGCCGCCCTTTGGCTGTACTGGCTGTCACGTGGACGCGGTGCCGTCCGTCACGTCACCACCGACAGCCCGGGGCAGGCGCCCGGCGCCCTGTCGTGCGATTGGAGGAGCCGCTGGCGTGCGACACCCGGGAGCTGGGCTCGGTGTCAGAGCACTTGGCGCGGGCACATACACACCGGCCGCGCAAGGCATATGTATAATCATCGGCGTGCGAAGGATTCAGATTCACATCGACGAGGCGCTGGACGCCGCGGCCGCGGCTGAGGCTGCTCGCCGGGGCATCTCCAAGGCCGCGCTCATCCGAGCGTCCATCGCACGGGAGGTACGCCCCGCCGCGCCGCCTCCTGACGATCCGTGGGACGCGATGACCGGCTGGCTGGACGACGACCCCGTCGACGACATCGACGCCGTGATCTACGGACCCAAGGCGTGAGATTCGCCGACACCAGCTTCTGGTTCGCCCTCGCCGAGCGGCGCGACCCCCGCCACGACGACGCAAAGGCGCTGGTGCGGGCCGGGGTGGGACCGGTCTGCGTCTCCAATCACGTTGTCGGCGAGACGTGGACGCTGCTGCGCCGCCGCGCCGGGCACGCGGCGGCGGTGGGGTTCATCGACCGCCTCGCCCGACTGCCGGACGTCGAGGTCGTGCACGTCGACGAGGCCGCGGAGGCGGATGCCTGGCGCTGGCTCCGCCGCCACGACGAGCGCGAGTACTCGTTCGTCGATGCGACGAGCTTTGCGGTCATGCGGCGCCGCCGGATCCGCGAGGCCCTCGCCTTCGATGGTGACTTCAACGCCGCCGGGTTCGTCGAGGTCCGCCCGGGGTGACCGCTCGACCGAGAACGGTCCTTCAGGGTCGGCCTTGACGGTTGCGCTCCATCGGGTGGGGCGTGGTATACCTGCGACGGTCGGGCAAAGATCGGATCTCTGCAACCGTCGGGGCGGTGTCGTGAGCAGGCGCGAGTTCGACGGTCTGGCCGCGCTGGTGACCGGCGGCGGCTCCGGCATCGGGCTGGCCACGGCGGTGCTGCTCGGCCAGCGTGGAGCCCGGGTCGCGGTCGTCGACCTCGAGCCGTCAGGTGCGCCTGACCCGCTGCTGCGCGTCAGCGGCGACGTGAGCGACGAGCGCTCGGTCGAGGCGGCGGTCGACGCGGTCGTCGCGCGGTTCGGGCGGCTGGACGTGCTGGTCAACAACGCGGGCATCGGCGCGGCGGGCACGGTGGAGGCCAACGCGCTCGAGGAATGGCGGCGGGTCCTCGACGTGAACGTCCTCGGGATCGTCCGGTCGACCAGGGCGGCCCTGCCGCACCTGCGACGCTCGCCGTGCGCGGCGGTGGTGAACACCTGCTCGGTCGCCGCCTGGGCGGGCCTGCCCGAGCGGGCGCTCTACTCGGCCAGCAAGGGAGCGGTGCAGGCGCTCACCTTGGCGATGGCCGCCGACCACGTCCGCGAGGGGATCCGGGTCAACTGCGTGAACCCGGGGACGGTGGACACGCCGTGGGTCGCCCGCCTGCTGCAGCGGGCACCCGACCCCGAGGGGGAGCGGGCCGCGCTCGAAGCGCGCCAGCCGCTGGGCCGCCTGGTCACCGCCGCGGAGGTGGCCCACGCCATCGCCTATCTCGCCAGTCCGCTCGCAGCAGCCACCACCGGCACGGTCCTCGCGGTCGACGGCGGCATGGCCGGGCTGCGGCTGCGCTGTCCCGGGAGCGTCCCGGACAAGCAGGGGCCGGACAGGAAGGAGCCGGGATGACGCGCCGGGTCCTGCCCGCCAGGGGGTGCCCCCCGTGACCGCCGCCGCTGCCGGCACCCCCGTGCCCGCCGGCACCGTCGACGCGCACCACCACCTGTGGGACCCGGCCCGGCGCGACTACCCCTGGATGACCGGCGAGGCCGAGCGGCTGCGCCGCCGCTTCGGGCCGGACGACCTGCGCGCCGCCGCCGAGGGGCTCGGCGTCGGGCGCACCGTGGCGGTCCAGGCGGTCGGCAGCGTCGAGGAGACCGAGGAGCTGCTCGCCGTCGCCGGCGCGAGCGACCTGGTCGCCGGCGTGGTCGGCTGGGTCGACCTGACCGCCCCGGACGTCGCCGACGCGCTGGCACGGCTGGCCGAGGTGCCCGGCGGCCGATGCCTGGTCGGCATCCGCCATCAGGTCCACGACGAGGCCGACCCCGACTGGCTGGCGCGCGAGGACGTCCTCGGCGGCCTGCGGGCGGTCGCCGCGGCCGGGCTGGTCTACGACCTGCTGGTGCGCGCCCGCGAGCTGCCCGCCGCCCGGCGCGCCGCCGAGCTGGTCCCTGAGCTCAGCTTCGTGGTGGACCACGGGGCCAAGCCCCCCATCGCCGCCGGCGAGTGGGAGCCGTGGAGCACCCGGACCGCGGCGCTCGCGGCGCTGCCCAACGTGGCCTGCAAGCTGTCGGGGCTGGTGACCGAGGCCCGCTGGGACGCCTGGACGCCCGAGGGTCTGGCCCCCTACGTGGCGCGGCTGGTCGAGCTGTTCGGTCCGGCGCGGCTGCTGTACGGCTCCGACTGGCCGGTCTGCACGCTGGCGGCCTCGTACCGGTCGGTCCACGAGGCGGCGCGCCAGTGCCTTGCCGGCCTCAGCGAGCGGGAGCGTGCCGGGGTGTTCGCGGGCACCGCCGTCCGCGTGTACCGCCTGGACCGGACGGCCCTATCTGGGCCGGTTGACCCGGGTGGAGCGTGACGTGGGCCGCGAGGCGAGCACGCGGCGGAACCAGCTCTCGGTCGTGAGCACGTGGGCGACCGCGGCCGCCTGTGCCAGGTTCGGGTCGCCGGCGAGCAGCGCGGCGTAGATGTCCTCGTGCTGGGCGACGGTCTGGTCGGCCGCCTCGCCGTCGATGATGCCGCGCCACACCCTTGCCCTGAGCGTCTTGCTCGAGAGCCCGTTGAGCATGGAGGCGAGCGTCTGGTTGCCCGCCGCCGCGGCCACGAGGCTGTGGAACTCGGCGTCGTAGGCGACCAGCTCCTCCAGGCCGTCGGGGTCGCGCATGCGCTGCAGGCACTCCTCCAGCGAGCGCAGGGTCTCCTGGCCGGCGCGGGTCGCGGCCAGCGCGGCCGCCGCCGGCTCAAGGTACCTGCGGACCTCCAGGACCTCGAGCCAGGTGTCGTCCTGCATCATGTCGACGGCGAAGCCGATCCCCTCCAGCAGCAGGTCCGGCTTGAGGCTGGTGACGTAGGTGCCGTCGCCCCGCCGCACGTCGAGGACCCGCGCGGTGACCAGGGCCCGGACCGCCTCCCTGGCGGTGTTGCGCGACAGCCCGAGCTGCGCGGCCAGCTCGTGCTCTGGCGGCAGCCGCGACCCAGGCGTCAGCTCCCCCGACGTGATCAGGTCCCGGATCTTCGCGATACCCCGCTCGGTCACCGGCGCAGCCACAGGCGCTCCTCAGCCGTGCTCCTCAGACATCCGATGTTCTCCAGCATACCGCGTTGCTGTCCAGCCATCGGCCCAACCTATTGCCTTTTCCACCGCTTTGGGATGTGATGCACCGGCGTCACATCCCAGACCAAGGGAGGCCCGATGGACTCCGCAACCAGCCCCGACCGCCCCAGCGACGGACAGCTCAGCCGCAGGCGCTTCCTCCGCTACTCAACGACCGTCGGCGCCCTGGCCGCCGGGGCTCCCGCGCTGCCCGCACTGCTGGGGGGCGACCCCGCGATGGCCGAGACCGCCGCGGGTGCGGCGGCGGCCAGCGTGCCGTCCTTCAAATGGGAAGAGGCGACCATCGCCGAGCTCCAGGCGGCCATGCAGGCGGGGACCCTGACGTCCCACAGCCTGGTCGACGCCTACATCCACCGCATCAGGCAGATCGACCTTGCGGGGATCCAGCTCAACTCGGTGATCGAGGTCAACCCCGACGCGCTGGCGACCGCCGACGGGCTCGACCGGGAGCGCCGCGCGAGCGGACCGAGAGGGCCGCTGCACGGCATCCCCATCATCGTCAAGGACAACTACGCCACCGATGACCAGATGGAGACCACCGCGGGCTCCCTGGCGCTGCTGGGGTCCCGGGTTCCCCGGGACGCCTTCGTCGTCAAGGGGCTGCGGGACGCCGGGGCGGTCATCCTCGGCAAGGCGAACCTGTCGGAGTGGGCGAACTTCCGCTCGTTCCAGTCGTCGAGCGGGTGGTCCGGCCGCGCCGGCCAGTGCCTGAACCCGTACGTGCTGGACCACAACCCGTGCGGCTCCAGCTCGGGGTCCGGGGCGGCGGCGGCCGCCAATCTGGCGGCGGCCACGCTCGGCACCGAGACCGACGGCTCGATCGTCTGCCCGTCCTCCCTCAACGCCCTGGTGGGCATCAAGCCGACGCTCGGCCTCACCAGCCGGTCGGGGGTCGTCCCCATCGCCCACAGCCAGGACGTCACCGGCCCCATGTGCCGCACGGTGGCCGACGCTGCGACCGTCCTTGGAGCCATGACGGGCGTCGACCCGCGAGACCCCGCCACCGCGGACAGCCAGGGCCACTCCTTCAAGGACTACCGCCAGTTCCTCGACCCCGACGGCCTGCGGGGCGCCCGCATCGGCGTCTGGCGGGAGGGCGTGTTCGGCATCAGCCCGGAGGGCGACGCGGTCGCGGAAGCCGCCATCAGCCAGATGAGCCGGCTCGGCGCCACCATCGTCGACCCGGCCGACATCCCGAATGTGAACGACGTCGGCGGCCCCGAGTTCACCGTGCTGCTGTTCGAGTTCAAGGTCGACGTCGCCAAGTACCTGTCGGAGCTTTCCAATACCTCGATGCGGACGCTCGCCGACCTGATCGCGTTCAACGACGCCCACGCCGATCAGGAGATGCCGTGGTTCGGCCAGGAAATCTTCCTGCTGGCGGAGCAGACCGACGGGCTCGACGACCCCGAGTACAAGACGGCGCTCGCGACCTCCAAGCAGCTCATGCAGGACGGCATCAACGGGGTGCTGAGCAGGTTCGACCTGGACGCGATCATGAGCCTGACCGGCAGCCCACCCTGGACCACCGACCTCGTCAACGGCGACCACTTCCTCACCGCCAGCTCGACGCCTGCCGCGGTGGCCGGCTACCCGAACATCACGGTCCCGGCGGGGTTCTCGTTCGGGGAGCTGCCGGTGGGCATCAACTTCATCGGGGGGCAGTGGGCCGAGCCGACGCTGATCAAGCTGGCGTCCGGGTTCGAGCAGGGGACGAAGGCCCGGCACGCTCCGAAGTTCCTGGCGTCGCTCGGTGTGCGGGACTTTGTCCCCAGGGACACTGGAGTGCGCGGCGGGTCGGGAGCGCGAGCCCAACTCCAGGCCGACCTGAAGGCCCAGCCGGCCCGCCGGAACCCGGTCGCCGGCAGCCTGTAGGCCGGCAGCCTGTAAGGAGGTGCCGAGCTACCTGGATCCTTCCGGCTCGTCGAACAGCAGCAGCCACGCGACGTTCGAGCCGAGGAACACAAGCAGCGTGAGCAGGACCGCCTCGACGCGCAGCGGCCGGGCCGAGATGCCGATGTCGGCGACGATGCCGGGCACTGCGGCGACGACCACCACCAGGACGTACAGGACGACGGCCGCCACATAGGCCACCAGGCCGAGCCGGGTGGGCGCGGGGCCGCGCACGAGGGCGAGGACGACGGCGCCACTGCCGGCGACGATCGCGAACGAGGTCCGCCACAGGGTCGTGCTGCCCGGGTCGATGAGCGAGAGCAGGCTCATCAGCCCGGGCAGCGAGAAGTGCAGCCCGACCCCGTAGGCCCGCCGTCGACGGACCGCAACCCGGCGCCACTCGGCGTGGCGGGTCTGGACGACGATGATCCACAGGCCGAGCAGCGTGAAGCACACCGTCCCAAATGCGATGTAGAAGTCTGTGAGCATGGTCTCTCCCGGTTCTGCCGACACGCGCGCTTGATGATGTCGCGTCCGCCCGCGCCGCGCACGTGCGCCGCCGGTTGGACTCCGCGGCGGTCAGGGCCGCAGGCGGTCGCTGAGGAACGCCATGACGCGGTCCAGCGCAGCGCGCGTGGGGTGGCCCGGCTCGTCGACCAAATCGGCGGTCAACACGGAGTGGGCCCGCTCGGGGATGCCGTACGCGTTGCCGGGCGAGGAATCGACCTCGATGCCCTCGAAGCCCTCGGCCAGCTCGCGGCGCAGCGTCTCGAACCGCTCGGCCGGGCAGGCTTTGTCGCGGGTGAAGCGCAGCCCGAGCACGCACAGCCCTTGCCGGGCGCGCTCCTTGACCCGCGTCAGGTCGGCGTCGTCGAGGCCCACCGCGGCGCGCTTGCGGGCGGTCAGCGGCGTCGGCAGCGACGGTTGGCTGGCAACGGGAGCCACGACTGCCGGCTCCACGGCCATGGCCAGCGCAAACCCGCCGGTGAAGCACATCCCGACCGCGCCGACGCCCGGACCGCCGCACTCGCCGTGGGCCTTGGCCGCGAGCGCTCGCAGCCAGGTTGCGACGGGACTGGTGCGGTCGGCCAGAAGGCGAACTCGCGGGCCACGCAGACCCGCAGCGTGGACCGCAGCATTGGACCGGTGCCGAAGGGCTCGCCCGGTCGCCCGAACAGCGACGGGAGGTACACGGTGTAGCCCGCGTCGACCAGCCGCTGGCCGAACTCGACCACCCCCGGGTGGAGTCCCGGCATCTCGTGCACGACGACCACGGCGGGACCGGAGCCGGCGCGGTACACGTCGTGGGTGCGTCCCTCGTGCGTGAACGTCGCCAGGTCGAAGCCTGGAACCTGGCGCGTCATCGCCGGCGGCTGTTCCGGCTGGTTTGTCCGTGCACCGTCGAAGTGCCCCTCTGCGAAGTAGCGGTTCGCGGCATGTGCCCCTGCCCAGAAGCATATGCGAAGTCCGGCCCGTGAGGGGCATATCAACCGGTGCCACGACGGATCTCGCAGGACGTCGCCTGGGACGTCGCCCAATTCGTCGCTGGGGTGCCCATGTCACGGGCACCGACCGCGGTTCCGAGCTGCCCGTCCAGGGAGGTCTGCCGTCCGCCCACCGGGAGGTCCGGACGACCGTACGAAGCCCCGCCTTCAAGGGGACTGTCGACCCTTGTCACGTGCACCCCCCGGCGGAAGGTAGGACACGAAAGAACAACGAAGGGGAGCGTGACGTCATGGCCGGGACACGCCTCATGGAACGCTTGAACGCGCAGGACCTCCTCATGCTCTGGCCGGACGATCTCGGCTGGCCCGAGGACATCGGTGCGCTCGCCGTCCTCGACGGCACCGGGCTGCTCGACCCCGACGGTCGCCTCCGGATCGAGGCAGTCCGCGCGCAGATCGAGCAAAGGCTGCACCTGCTCCCGCGCTTCCGGCAGCTCCTCTACCGGCCCCGGCTGGGGCTGGGCTGGCCGCTGTGGGTCGACGCGCCATCCTTCGACCTCGCCGACCACGTCCGCGTCCTCCCCCTCGCCGCCCCCGGTGACCAGGCACGGCTGCTGCTGGCGTGCGAGGAGCTGCGGCGGCGACGGCTGGAGCCAGCGCGGCCGCTGTGGGAGGTGTGGTTCCTGCCCGGCCTGCCGGCGGGACGGGTGGGCCTGTTCTTGAAGATGCACCACGCCATGGCCGACGGCGTCGCGGGGGTCGCCGCCTTCGGCGCGCTGCTGGACCTCACCGCCGACGCGACCGCGCCGGCCGCACCGCCGTGGACACCGGCCCCAGTCCCGTCCGCGGGCCAGCTCCTCCACGACAACCTGCGCCGGCGCGTCCAAGGGCTGGGCCGCGGGCTGTCGAGCCTCGCTGACCCGGTCGGCGCGCTCCGCCGGGCGCGGCGGGCATCGCCGGCGTGGCACGAGTTCTTCGCCGAAGAGCGTGCGCCCCGGACCAGCCTCAACCGCCCGATCGGCCCCGACCGCCGGCTGGCCATCGTCCGCAGCCGTCTCGACCTCGCCAAGCAGATCGCCCACGCCCACGACGCCAAGGTCAACGACGTGGTGCTGGCCGCCATCGCCGGCGGCCTGCGCGAGCTGCTGGGCAGCCGCGGGGAGCCCGTCCGGGAGCTGGTGCTGCGAGCGATGGTTCCCATCTCGCTCCACCGGGAGCAGCCTGGTCGCGCGCGGGGCAACCAGGACGGGATGATGGTCGTGCCGCTCCCGCTCGGCGAGCCGGACCACGTCCGCAGGCTGCACCGGATCACCGCGGAGACGGCCGAGCGCAAGCACAAGGCTCATCCGCAGGCAGGGTCGGGAGTCATGAGATTCGCGGTCGTTCAGCGCGCTTCGACCCGTTTCCTCGCCCGTCAGCGCTTCATCAATCTGGCCGTCAGCAACGTTCCGGGTCCGCCGGTGCCGCTGTATCTTGCCGGGGCGCGGCTGCTGGAGGTGTTCCCGGTGGTGCCGATAGAGGGCGATATGACGCTCGGTGTTGGTGTGCTTTCCTACGCCGGGCAGCTCAACCTCACCGCGGTCGCCGACCGGGACGGCTGCTCCGACGTCGAGGTGTTCGTCGAGGGCGTGCGCCGCGCACTCGACGAGCTCGCGACGCCGTCCGCCTTCTGCTCCGCGTCCGAGACCCTCGGCGAGCTGGAGCCGCTGACCCGCGACCTGCCGCCCGTTGTCCTCGGGGCGAGCGGGCCGGCGCACGGCCGCACCATCGCGGTGCTCAGCAAACTGCGCCGGCAGGGCACCTGGACCGTCCCGGCGCGCAGCGAGGCCAAGGCGGTGCTCGGCGCCGTCGTCCTCAACCTGCGCGACGCGGTCTTCGCTGAGCGCGAGGTCACCATCGACGCGAGCTCGTTCTGCGGCAAGGTCGAGTTGTGGGTGGCGGACAACGCGCGGGTGATGGACTCCGGCACCGCCCTGTTCGGCAAGCGCACGCTCCCGCCGGGCGCCGCCGCCGGCGAGGACGGGCCGGTGATCCACATCCGCGGTCGCTCGGTCTTCGGCCACCTCCGCGTAGCTAGGACGCTGCTGAAGACCGCCTGGTCCTGTTAGAACGGTAGTTTCTGCGGTAGCTTCCCAGCCAGCAGGCGGCTCTCGAAGGCGTCGGCTGCGGCAGGCGGCCCGCCCGCGGCGGCGAACGCCTCCTGGACGCGCCTGGCGCCGTCGCGCAGCCTTATTGCTTCGCGCACCTTGGCTCGCAGACGGTCGGGACGCAGGCGCTTTGCGGGCAGCCGCGATCCCGCGCCGGCAACCTCCACCCGCCGCGTCGTGTTCGGCGCGCTGAGTGGAGATCCGAACGGCGCGGGCCAGCGCCGCCCGCGGGTTGCCGGCGCGCCAGTCGTCGTGCTGGATCGCCTCGACCCGGTCGCTGATCGGGGCCGCCTCGAACCCGCGGCGGCGCAGCAACGGCACCTGCGAGGCGAGCGTGCGCAGCGCGATCCGGTGGCCGCGACGGCGCAGCTCGTCCAGGATCGGGGTCAGGGGGAACAGGTGCCCGCGCGCGGGCGAGGTGTAGGCGAGGATCCGGGCCATCAGCGTCCTCCCGTCAACGGTTGGAGCAGTTCGATCAGGGCGAGTTCGGTCTGGTGCCGGCTCAGGTGCCGGTCGCGGCGCAGCAGCTTCCAGGTGAGCACGTCGGTGACGGCGATCAGCTGGGCCAGCCGGCAGGCTCGCTCGGCACCTCCAAGGCCGGCCAGGGCTGGTGCGAACACCCGCTGGCACCACGCCGCGTGCTCTGCGCGTCCGCGGTCGGCGAGCGCTCGCAGCGCCGGCGAGCGGTCCTCCTCCGCCAACAGGCGCAGCACCGGCACGCCGAGCTCCTCGTAGTGGTCGAGCAGGTTGCGCACCGCCCCTTGGACGTCGCCGATCGGGGCCTGTCCACGCTGTTGGCGGACGCGCTGGGTCTCCCGTTCGGCGGCCGCGGCGAACAGGCCCTCTTTGCCCCCACGAAAATCGGCGGCGGCAAGAGGGCAGCATGGGGGATTTGCTGCCGACGCCGCTCAAGTCGAGTCGTTGACCTCGAGGGGGTGCCGGTCGACACTGACGTCATGAGTGACTCAGCCGCCGATGTAGAGCGCGTGTTCCGTTGCCGTCCGCTCGAGGTCGGAGCGCGGCTC
>WNFY01000438.1_pt1 | contig 40725 bp, 34 predicted proteins | sample 5400091 | NCBI WGS metagenome assembly WNFY01 (sample SAMN13153364, study PRJNA577476) | soil metagenome | isolation source: 60 cm soil or saprolite under grassland replicate 1 | place: USA:California | collected 2016-06-15 | reverse complement strand
TGACGAACAATGAAAAGGACCGCCGCGCGGCGCTGAAGAAGCTGCTGCCGATGCAGCGCGCCGACTTCATCGGCCTGTTCAAGGCGATGAAGGGTTTCCCTGTCACCATCCGCACGCTCGATCCGCCGCTGCACGAGTTCCTGCCGAGCCGCGAAGACCTGCTGGTCGAGATCAACCAACTGGAGTGCACCAAGCCCAGGTCCCCGAAGCTGAAGGAGCTGCGCACGATTCTCTTCCGCGTCGAAGAGCTGCATGAGCAGAATCCCATGCTCGGCCACCGCGGCTGCCGTCTCGGCATCACCTACCCGGAGATCACGGAGATGCAGGCGCGCGCCATTATTGAGGCTGCGCTCACGCTCAAGAAACAGAACATCACCGTCGTTCCCGAGATCATGATCCCGCTCACCACCACGGTGAAGGAGCTGAAGAACCAGGAAGACGTGGTGCGCCGGATCGCGACCAACGACCTGACGCAGACCACCTTCGGTTTCTCGCGCGACGACATTAACAAGTTCCTGCCCGAGTACCTTGCGCAGGGGATCTTCAAGCAGGACCCGTTCGCGCAGCTCGACCAGGACGGCGTAGGCCAGCTTGTGGAGATGGCGACAAAGAAGGGACGCAAGACGCGCCCCGACCTCAAGGTCGGCATCTGCGGGGAACACGGCGGCGAACCCGAGTCGGTGAAGTTCTGCCACCGCGTGGGCCTGAACTACGTCTCGTGCTCGCCATTCCGCGTGCTGACGGCGCGGTTGGCCGCAGCCCAGGCTGCGCTGGAAGAAAAGGGCGGCTCCGGCGGCGCAACAAAGTAAGCATCACACAGAAGACCTTCAGGGTGCCCCGTCCTAACCTTCTGCTAGTTAGGGCGGGGTTTTTGATTCTTGCAGACGGCGGCCCAAGGGCCTGCGAAATGGGTGACATCTGCGAAAGCGGCTCACACTCAGGATGACAGCTCAAAACCAAAATTGAGGTGCAAAAATCTGGCTCCCGTTTAATACAGGAGCCAGTACGTTTGCCTCCGATCAGTCAGCCAATTTACCAGCGGTCACGACCATGCTTCTCATGCCAGCGTTCGTGCTTGCGCTCCCAGTTGTAGTCCCGGCGCTCGTGGTGATGACGCCCGTAGTAGTCGCGGTCGCCGCGCCAGTGTCTCCCATAGGAGGGCGCATAGTAGTAGCGGCCTGAGTCATAGTAGGTCCCGCCGGACGTATACGGATAGGCGTTGTAGTTGTAATCGTCGTAGGGTGCGTTGTCGTAGTAACCGTTGTCGTAGTAACCATTGTCGTAGTAGCCATACGATCCGTAATAGGCATCGTGGCTGGCCGGAAGCACGGCGACCGAGCCGTACACGGCCGGCGTTCCGATTGCGACGCCCACGTGCACCTCTGCTTGCGCCTTAGGCGCGGAGAAGCTCAGGGCCAGGGCCAAACCAAAAACAGCGAGAGCGGCTTTCTTCAGCATTTCCAAATCCTCCAGTGTTATCGGTACTAAACCGCTCCCGAGAAAAAAGTCGCGCGATTTAATTTCACACGCGACATGCGCTTATCCCAGTTTGATTGTCTGCTACTCGCTCAAACGCAACTCCGGCTCCCGTTGAGCACAGGAGCCGGAGTTTTTCGTTCTCAGCTTTTGCTTGCGCGATTAGTCGCGGTCGTGTCCGTGCCCATGGCCTCCGCGCCAGCCATTGTCGTGCCCGCGATCAGCGTCCCAGTCGCGATCGCGATGACCGCGTCCGCGCTCTTCTCCCTTGTCCCAGCCTCTGTGCCAGCCGTTGTCGTGCCGGCGGCGCTCCCAGGAAACGCGGGAGTCTCTGTAGCGGAAGTCATAATGCCGGCGATGACGGCCATCGATCCAGTAGCGGGTGCCGTGGTCGTAGTACCAACCGTCGTGGAATCCATAATCCCAGTAGTGCGCGACGAAGAACGCATCGTCATAGACCACAACTGCCGGCGGCGCAACTACGACGACGGGAGCCGGCGCAACCACCACCGGCGCGGGCGCCACTACGACCGGCGCTCCAACATGGACGCCCACGCCAACGTGTACCTGGGCCTGGGCTTGCGGGGCCGAAAAGCTCATGGCCAGTACAAAAGCAAATCCTGCGAGTGCGGCTTTCTTAAGCATCTTGAGTCCTCCATGGCTCGCTTGTACTAACCCAAGTTGCCGGAAAAGTCGCGAAGCTTCAAGAGGCCCAACGGCGGAGATTCGGCCGTGTCCTAAAGTTTGATTTGCTTCCATGCATTGGACTTGCGCGTACACTCGATTTGTTTTTGAGGCCGGCCACCTTTGTTCGATCTCGTTTTTGCCCTGAGCTTCAAAGCTAAAGCACTGAAAACTTGAGACATTGAAAATTCGCACCCGCCTGCTGCTACCATAGTTGTATCCATGTCATCCTCTGTTTCTTCAGTTGCTGTACGCTCCGTGTCGCTGGATACCTCCCGCTCGCTGACTGAACGCTTCTATCATCCCGAGCTCGATGTTCTGCGTTTTTTTGCCTTTTTTATGGCGTACATCCATCACTCGCTCCCACATCATGAGGAGTTCTACACGCAAATGGGCGTCCCGCACGCGATCGCGAAGACAATCGCCGCGATCGGAGCGACGGGGGCGTTTGGCGTCAATTTATTCTTCCTGCTCAGCGCCTATCTCATCACCGAGCTACTCATTCGCGAGCGCCAGCGCTTTGGGCACATCGACCTGCGCGCCTTCTACATACGGCGCATTCTGCGCATCTGGCCGCTCTATTTCTTCTTCCTCGCCTTTGCGTGGGCGCTGCAGTGGATTGTTCCCTCGCAGCACATCGGAAGGCACGCCGCGCTGGCCTTCGTTCTGCTTGGCGGAAACTGGTGGGTCTTCTTCGTCGGCTTTCCCGCGTCGGTGATCTTCCCTCTGTGGAGCCTCTCGGTCGAGGAGCAGTTCTACATCGTCTGGCCGGTCACCATGCGCCGTTTGGGCGCGCGCGGACTGCTCTGGGCCGCTGCTGTCATGCTGGCCGCGGCAAGTCTCACGCGCTGGTATCTCGCCTCCCATCACGCGTGGGAGCAGAGCATCTGGACCCACAGCTTTGTGCAACTCGACGCCATTGCGCTGGGCGTTGCGCTTGCCGTGCTGCTGCGCGGACGCTCGCCCCGCCTCGGGCCGCTACAGCGCATGGCGCTATTTGGGATGGGCTTCGCCTGCTTTGCTATCGGCGCAAATTACTTCCAGATCAAGGAAGATCCCCTCACCGTCTCACGCGTCCTCCTCGGCTATCCCATCGCGGCATTTGGCGCGCTGCTTGTCTTCCTCTCGGCCCTGGGGATGCTGGACGGCCATCCCGTGCCGAGCGCGCGCAAGCACCCGGAAGCCAACGCTGGCCCACGCCTGGCTGGCGGCCATGGGGAAGAGAACTGGCAACGCACCGGGGGATCGGTATTTGCCCGGATCTGGAAGTTGACGGGTGCGCCGCTCACCTATCTCGGGCGCGTCTCCTACGGTCTTTATATGTTCCACATCGTGGGACTGCTGATCGCCGACAGCAGCATTCCCCATGAGTCCTCAAGCCCCGGCCGGTTTTTCTTTCGCACTGTCTTGGCCTTCGCCATCACAGTTGGCTTTGCCGCGCTCAGCTACCGCTGGCTGGAGATGCCCTTCCTCACCCTCAAGCAGCGCTTCACGCACATCCTCTCGCGGCCGGGAGGATAGGCGCAGGCAAGTGCCAGGGTGCCCCGTCCTAACCTTCTGTTGGTAGGGCGGGGTAGTTGATCTTGACCTTCTGGGCTGAACCATCCACCTGCCGCTGCGCGGCATCTCCCTTGTGCATGAAGATTCTGCTTGTCGCCCTGCTGCTTTCCGCCGCCCCAAGGCCGACCTCATCCTGGTCACTCATATTCACCAGGACCACTTCGATCCCGACTCGATCGCCCAGCTCAGCCGGCCGGGAACCGAGGTCATCTCGCCGCCGACCGTGGTCGAACAGCTTTCGTCCGCACACGCCATCTCCAACGGGCAGAGCCGAGATTGGAACGGCTGGAAGATCGAGGCTGTCCCCGCGTATAACCTCAAGCGCGGGCCGTCGCCAGGCGAGTTTTATCATCCTCGTGGCCGCGACAACGGCTACATCCTCACCTATGGCGGCAAGCGCATCTACTTCTCCGCCGACACGGAGAACACTGCCGAAATGCGCGCGCTCAAGAGCATCGACTGGGCCTTCGTCTGCATGAACCTGCCCTGGACCATGCCGCCCGAGGAGGCTGCCGATGCGGTGCGCGCCTTCCACCCTAGGGTGGCGATACCATACCACTACCGCGGATCCGATCTCTCGGTCTTCCAGAAGCGCCTGGCAGGAAGCGGCGTGGAGGTGCGGCTGCTGGAGTGGTATCCGAAGTAGGAGGGAAGGGAAACGGAGGTGAGCAGGAGAGCAAACACCCTACGTGCTTCAGGCGCTTGCAGATGTACCACCAAGGTTCAACTGTCTTCCATCACGCCAGAGCATTGTAGACCAGCGCGAACAGCGCGCCGCAGATCGCCCCATCGACCGTCGCATAGCCACCTGCGACCGCTGCCTGGGCCAGCGTGGGACGCGCCTTGTATCCGGGATAGATGGACGACGTCCAACGCAGAAACTCCTTGCCGTAGTCCGGTTGAATCGTGTTGATGACGGCGACGGCAAGCACACCTCCACCCCAGATCATTGCAGAAGTAACCGCTGCGGCTTTCACACTCAATTTTCTGGCCATCGCATGCTCCCATTCTCCTCAGATGCGCGTGAAAGAAGGGGGTGGCCGGGTGGTTGGCGATTGCTCGCGCACAAAAAACGATGCTCCGGCTGCCCGGAGCATCGTCTTTCTTGTTGCACAGCAGAGCCGTTTACGCCCTCGGCTTCGCCAATCTCTTGATGTTGAGCAGGTGCTGGAAGTTCACGTTCTCGCTGGTGATGTTGCCGCCGCGCGAGCCGCAGCCCAGGGTGAGCGACGGAGCCAGGGTGTTGTAGAGTGCGCCGATGGTGCCGTGCACCGAAGGCTGGTTCCACATCACGCGGTTGGCATTGACGGTGACCGCGAACTTCTGGGCGACCTTCTCGTCTCTGGTGAAGATGCCGGCCGAGTGGCCCGCGCCGCCGAACTCAAGCTGAGAGGAAGCGGCCTTGATGGCCTCGTCGGTGCTCGGAGCAACGTACCAGCCCAGAACCGGCGACAGCTTCTCGTGGCTCATCCAGTCCTCACCACCGGTGGTGCTGAGAGGAACCATGATCATCTTGCGGTCGGCCGGGATGTTGATGCCGGCCAGCTTGCCGATCTCTTGCGGGCTCTTGCCGACGATGGCCATGGAAGGAACGCCGCGCTCCTTGTCGAACATCACCTTCTCCAGCTTGGCCTTTTCCTCTTCGGTGGCCATGTAGGCGCCCTTCTGCTCAAACAGCTTCAGCGCCTTTTCAGCGGTGGCCTTGTCGTCGAAGATCACCGACTGGTCGGAGGAGCAAATGGTGCCGTTGTCGAAGGTCTTGGACATGATCACGCTGTCGGTAGCCACTTCCAGATCGGCGCTCTTTTCGACGAAGATCGGCACGCCGCCCGGGCCAACGCCCAGCGCCGGGTGACCGGAGCTATAGGCCGCCTTCACCATGGCGCCGCCGCCGGTGGCGATGATGATCGAAACGTCGGGGTGAGTCATCAGGGCATTGGTGGCCTCAACGGAGGGGTTTTCAATCCACTGAATGCAGTCCTTGGGGGCGCCGGCGGCGACTGCGGCGTCATGCATGATCTTGGCAGCTGCCGCGCTGCACTTCTGGGCGCGCGGATGGAAGCCGAAGATCACAACGTTGCGGCCCTTGAGGGAGATCAGGGACTTGAACATGGCGGTCGAAGTCGGGTTGGTGGTCGGCGTAACGGCAGCCACGACTCCATAGGGCTCGGCGATCTCGACGATGCCTTCCTTGTCGGAGATCACGCCCACCGACTTCTTGTCCTTCATATAGTCATACATCACCTGCGTACCGAAGTGGTTCTTGATGACCTTGTCTTCGACCTTGCCGATGCCGGTCTCTTCGACGGCCATCTCCGCCAACTTACGCTCGTTGGCCACGCCCGCGTCACACATGGCCTTCGTGATCTTGTCCACCTGCTCCTGGTTGAGGGTCTTCATTACCTCAAGAGCCTTAAGGGCCTTCGCACACAATGTATCGACTTCCTGCGAAGCCGCAGTGGTCTCTCGTGCAGTCGTTATAGCCATGTTTCTGCTCCTTCAAAATTTTTTCTGATGTTGAAAATCGGGACACTTCCGTGCGGATAAATACTATCAGAATCAGCACGTGGTTGGGCGCGCCGTCCAGCCTGGACCATGGAAAATCGCAACAATCCAGTCACTACTCCGTTCAGCTTTTCTGGATGGACTGTTTTTGCTTCTGCCAACACGATGGCGCAGCCACGCAGGGACTAAGGAAGAGTATGTTCGGGGCCCAATCCCCAGCCCGACCAGCAAGCCGGCACCGAATGTCAGGAGAATCGCCTTTGATATTACATTCCGAACGCATTGCCTGCGATATCGGGGATTGCAAATCACCCGCGGGATTCGGCAGCAGGACCACAAAACGCGGCTTGTTCGGGTGAAAGCAGGCAGTGGCTAGAGTCGAAAGAGAAAGGGCGAGAGCAGAGCGCCTGTCTCTACTCTCACCCTTGCCTTCTTGTCGGTCCGCGTTTCCCGCATCGGCCCCGTTTGGCGAATGTGGTTCAAGGTGTCCCGCGCCGATTTTTTGCGGCGCTGGGAGACCCGAGACTCCGGGGCCGTCCAACCGGCAATGGGTTGAGTCCCCGGACCGCGCACCAGCAGAGAAGCTGATCTAAGGAGTTGCCTCCTTATTGCCGGAAAGTGTTATCGGATGATTGGGTACCGGATGATGGGTGACCCGCTGAACGTTACACCTTGAACCGTTCGGCGCCTCAAACGCCTTGCGGCCCAGTACGCCGGTCTCCGGCGAGGCCGCCAGGCTTTGGATTGCTCCTGCCCTGAGTGGCCTCTCCGGTGATCGTGGCCTTGGAGTCATCGCCTGTGCTGTTGTGGTAGCTCCGCACCGTACAGTGCTTGTGCTCCTTCCCTTCGAATTGCGGCTGGTTTGCCGGACGCCAATTGTGGCTGGACGCATACTGTTCGAGTTGTGAGAAGAAGCCCACGCGATATCTCCGAATCCACCCGCATAGTGTCATGGCGAACGCGGAAAAGAAGTGAGGCCCGTCACCGATAGCGTATTGAATCGTCACTTTGGGCGACGTCCAATGATCACACCAGGGTTGCTGTCCCGTGTTGCTCCCGTACGCCCTGGTGCAAAATGAGAGCTGGTTACTGCACCTGCTGCAGCCGCGCGATGAGCTTTTGCGCCAGATTGTCGTCGCTCTCCGACCAGAGCACGCGTCCGGTGGTGTGGCAGTTGCGCTCGACACGGTGGATGAATTCGATCAGTGCCGCCACATTCGCCTTCACGCGCAGCGCATCGTCCGGGCTGAGATTCACGTCCTCGTGCAGAAAGGGAAAGTCCAGGCCAAAGTCGATCAGGATGTGTCCGCTCGCGGCGAATGCGCCCGCGTCGAAGTCCAGTCCCTGCGCGGTGAAGATCACCTTCTGCGGAGTCAGCACCCACTCTTTGCCGGCCTCGTCGAGCATGGGGTCCCCGGCGCGCCCGCTGTTGGCGTGCTGGGGCGAGAGCACCCACAACTCCCAGTAGGCCTCCATGGTGAGCGCAAAGTCTGCCTTGGCGTACTCGCGCAGGGCCTCGGACGCCTCTTCGGTGCTCACTCCGGCCGACCAGCCGAGCTCAAAGAGGGTGGGCTCGGCCCAGTCCACCGGCTGCACGGAGACATAGTGCACGCCGCTGCGGCCCTCCGAGAACGGGAAGTGCCGCAGGACCTCGACCAGGCGGGGCAGCATCAGCTCCGCATCGAAGCCGGGAAACCAGAGGCTGAGATTCAGTGTGTCGGCCATGGGGTTTGCGATGTTCCTTTGCGGTTTTCATCTCGTCCGAAGCTCTGGGCCAAGAGGCACGCAAGGGTGCCCCATCCAGGCCTTCTGTTGGCTCGGGGTAGTTTGTCCGCATCTCATGCTACGCCCACCACACCGCCGACTGCGAGTCCCTGCGCTGCTCTGCTTTGACATGCCGACTGACGATTGCTAGTATGAGGGAACTGCAAGGCCCTGCCGCTATGTCCCCGTCGTCTAGCCCGGCCTAGGACACCGCCCTTTCACGGCGATAACGCGGGTTCGAATCCCGCCGGGGACGCCAACAAGGATTTTCCTGCTAAATAGTCTTCTAGTTTTCTGAAAATAGACGACTTCGCTTGGTTCAAAAAGCCTGTTTCCGGCGAATACGAAATCCCCTCTGGAAACACAAGTTTTTGAACCCAGATTGACAGCATTCGAGAGGTAGGCCGGGCTGAGGTGCTGATACCTTGCCGCCATCCTCATCAACCCGAGGCAGGGAAGCGAAAGATCTTGGAGCCGACGAATGAAATAACCAGGGAATCGCGCTAAGACCAGGGAAGGACGAACTTGTGGCGGGCAGGATGAGCCGGTTAGAAGACACACGAGCGTGTGGTCCGCAAATCGCGAAAAGGAAGGAAGAGCGATGTAGGTTGGGGGTCTAAGGCCAGAGCGGGAGCGCTGAGGACCTGTTTGCGCAGGCGGGTGCTCGCGAGGATTTGTTAGATCACAGCAGTGACAGCGGGGCCAGCACGCCTGTTGTTGGCGTGTTGGCGTGTCAGTGCGAGGTCAAGCAGCAAGCCGCAACACATCCCGCAGGTACGTATGCCTCAAGCAGCCGCTGCCCGAGGAACGGTGAAAAATCTCTTCTTGACTGCGACGGCAATATCATCATGGATCGCTTCAACGGGGCGCCTGGCATCGATCAGCACTACGCGATCCGGTTCACGGCGCGCAATCGCAAGATAGCTGCTCCGCACGCGAGTAAAGAACTCCTGGCTCTCTTTCTCGAAGCGCGCTTCATCCCGTGTGCCGGAGGCTGGATTGGAATCGGCTCGGCTGCGCGCGCGCGACAAGCTGATGCTGATATCGGCGTCCAACAGGATCGTCATCTCCGGTTGCAATCCGCCGCAAATCGTGCGGTGTAATTGCATCGCCGTATCCGTGCCCAGCTCTCTGCCGCCACCCTGGTAGGCTTCGGAAGAATCGGTGAACCGGTCGCACAGGACCCAGCGCCCCGCTTTGAGTGCGGGCAGAATCACTTCTTGAATATGTTGCGCGCGCGCGGCGAACATCATCGCGAGTTCAGCGCGCGGCGACAAATTCCGTGTCGCCGAATCCAGCAGCAGTCCCCGGATAGCTTCCCCGAGCGCGCTTCCTCCCGGCTCGCGGGTCACCGTTACGTCGATTGCATGCGAGCGCAACATCTCTGCCAGAAGATTGGTTTGCGTCGTCTTGCCGCAACCGTCCAAGCCTTCCAGCGTGATGAACTTTCCCTCTGCATTGCCGAGCAGAGCCACTTCGCGTGCGGTGTTACTTTCGGCATGTGACCTTGGTGTCTGATTGGTTGCGTTCTTCAAAGCATTACCCCGATCTCGCTGCAAACAGGACGCCGCACTCGCTTTTTATAAGCCGCACACCTGAGAGCGTGTCCTTCCGTTCCATTGAACTGCCCAGGTGAGCCGGGCGACACTGCCGAATAGCTCCTTGAGCACAGAGTAGTGCTGGAAAGTGATGATTGTTGCGTGAAGACTACATCCTTTGTTTCGGTCGGTCACAAGAAAAAAAGCGAACCAGCTAGATCGGCCAGAATGTCTTTTTATTGGCAGCTAGTCTCGCTCGTATTCTTGATCGTGTTGCTGGGAACCGGCTGCGGCTCAGCCGCGATGGGGGGCGCTTCCAACAGCTCGAGCACGACTTCCACCACCACGACAACCACCACTACTACGACTACGACAACCACCGGCACGACCTCGCCCCGCGTACTTGCCGTGGATGCTTTGGCCGGCTCGAATATATCGGCATCGCTGCAGGCTGCCAAGTATGCAGGCGCGCAATCTGTAACGCAATTCTTGACGTGGACGATGATTGAAACAAGCCCGGGAGTCTACAACACTGCTGTGCTTCAGCCGGCAGCCACATTGCTGCCGCAGCAGAATATGTCGCTAAGCCTGATGATCGCGGTGGTCAATACTACTGCGAAGGAAGTGCCGCCAGATCTGGCCGGGCTACCCTTCGATGATCCCGCAGTGATCAGCCGCTTTGAGGCGCTCCTAGATAATATTTTCGCAGCGCTTCCCAGCACGCAGCTGTATTCGCTGGGCATTGGCAACGAGGTCGACGCGTACTTAAAGACCGATGCGCTTTGGCTGCAGTACGGAAACTTTTACAACACGGTCGCAGCCTACGCACGCAGCAAGCGCCCTGGTCTGCGCGTTGGGGTGCAGGGCACGATGTACGGCATGACGGGGTGGTGGAAGCCGTACATGTTAGCTTTGTCGCAGAGCAGTGACGTGTACATGGTTTCCTATTATCCGCTCAACCCAGATTTTACGGTAAAGGATTCGAGCGTTGTTGGCTCGGAGGTCGACTCATTGGTTGCGGCGTACACGGACAAGCCGATTGAGTTCCGCGAGGCCGGCTATCCGACCAGCCCAGGCATTGGCAGCTCGGATAACCTGCAGTCACAGTTCGTGAGCAGCATGTTTACGGCCTGGGACAAACACGCCGGACAAATCGATTACATCTGTTTTACCAGGTTTTACGATCTTTCCGATGCCGACACAGCAGCCTATGGCAACTACTACAGCATCACGTATCCCAACTTCCTGGACTTCTTGCAGACTCTCGGGTTAGAAACCTTGGATGGTATCCCGAAACCCGCATACCATACGCTGCGCTCTGCGGCGATTGCCCGGGGATTCTAGCCACGCTGCCCTGGGGCACGTTGCGCGGGGTCCCCGGCGCGCCTGCTTTTGGCGTGCTGGGACAGGCGCTTATGCGTACTGCCCCAGCCACCAAATTCCCGATCTAACCTTTCACCCGTTGCGCCTCCTGCTGAAACACCTCCCAGCTCTTTTTCGGGCGCCCATGATCGTCAAACATCCCAAGCGTCTTCAAGAAAGCTTTGAAGCGGTCCGCATTGGGCAGTGAATAGTAGCGGGCTAGATCGTTGACCGTTGAATCCGGCAGATCGGACATCAGGAAGAAGTACGCCCCGATAAATACGTCGCCGTGCGACCGCAGCTGCTCGAAGACCGCACGGAACAGCTCCGCCTGCCTCTCTTCAGAGCTGTTGTTGGTCGGTGAGCTGGGATAACCGACCTCCTGAAGCAGAATTTGCTTGCCGCGAGCCGCGGAGATGATCCGTCGGAAATCCGAGGGCACATCGTCGGGATCCCGGACCGTGAAATCCGGTCTGAGCGGGTAATAGGTGAGCGCGAAAAAGTCTGTCTCTTCAAGGATCGGTCTTAACAACGAGTCCGCTTCGGAGATGCCATCGTAGGTGATGCTGACACTGACGTTGGCGCCGGGCTGCATTAGCTTTATCGCCGCAGCGCCTGTCCGGATTAGATCCGCGTAATCCTGCACCTCGCCGCGATGCTGTTTGAAGTAGCCGTCGATTTCATTTCCAATCAGAATGTAACGTGCACGGCCCTTCAGATGCGGCATCAAGGCTCTTAGCATCGCCACGAGCCGGTCTGTCAGTTCGCGATCACGCAACGATCTGTTCTGCAAATCCGACGGCATGCTGCGCTGGTTCGTGTCCAGGATGCGCAGATTGCAAACGAGCGGCAGGTTGTAACGAAGCGCCTCGTCCACCTGGAAGTCAATGTCCTTGAAATTGTATCTTCCTTTCTGCCGCTCCAGTTCATTCCACTTCGGACTGAGATAGACATAGCTGACGCCGGCGCGGACCGATTCTTCGAAACGTTCGGTCATAGCTCGAGGAGTAAAACCCTGCACGCTCGCCGGATTCGCCGCCAGCGCGATCAAGACGTCCGATCTCGCGCCGCGCGCGCCAGGGCGTGCTGGAGGTTTCGGACGGTTGTCCTCAACTGGTGCGGCCCAGCGTTGTCCGGGCAGCCGCGATGAAGCCTCGTCCAACACAAACGCCCATGCACCCTCGCCAAATTGCACGAAGCCAACTCCTGGAGCAAAGAACCAGAAGAGTTTGTCGCCCTTCGAGTTGACCTCCCGAATCTCAACGCAGTCTTGATAATTGCGACCCGATGTAGTTACCTTTTTGCGGCTCGACAGCAGCGTCATTGTGCCGATGCGATTCGACCACTGCTGCCCGTCGCGAGCATTGAAGTCGTAGTACACCGTGCCGGCAGGCACTGAGGCGCGCTGTCCTCCCATGCTCACTCCCGTAACGGTGACAGCGCCATTCGCAGGGCGCAGGGTGAGGACGCTGCTGACCCAGGGATTGTCAAATTTCAACTCGTAGCCATCGCCTGACTTGGAAGTTACTTCCAGCACGATTGGAGTCGGAACGCTTTTCGAGCGAAGCACCCATTTGGTGCCTACCGCCAATGGAAGATAATCGCCACTGTTTCTCGCCGCCTGGGCAATTTCGGTGCCGCCAGCCACGACTGCGACGAAGATCAGCGCAAGGTAGCGGAAGAGCTTATTGGGACCCATGAATTAGCTTTACTCCTTTTGACCTTACGGCCGGTACATGTCCTTCATCCGAAAGCTTCGGTAGGTGATCGAGCCACTCTGCAGATCTGCTATCCCAGTCGGATAGAACGTGATCGACTGGCTCAGCGGCGTGCCATTGATGTCTCCTGCTTCATAATGGGCAGCGATCACGTTTCCATCCATCAGCAATTGCGCCGATCCCACCGCTGGAGAGTAAATACCCAGATCCAGGTTCAACACCTGCGAGACCGTATGATGTGTCTCATCGATGTTCAACAGCTGGCCTCTGCTGTGAGCGGTTGCATTCCAGAAGTGGCGGGTATTACCGTTGTCGAACAGGGACAAATACTGCGTTGATCCGAGCTCCCAATGGGTATCATGCTGGTGTGAGAACCATGGAGCTGGATCGCTCGAATTCATGGTGAAATCGCCGCCAGCGCCAAGTCGCCACAGCACCGCCCCGGTACCCGCCCCATTGCGGTAATCGATTTTGATGACCCAGTCCTGATGGCGGATGGACATAATGATGTTGCCATCAGAGCCGACATCTGCCGCATTCGAGTGCATCCAGTCATTGGCGATCGACGCCAGATGAATAGGCGGACAACCGGGCGCAAGATTGGTGCAGGTCTCACCTAAAATCGCAGCACGATTCACATCCAGGTGATCGAACGCATTCCAGGTCCAGACTACCTGCAAGTTTGGATTCAGCACGATGACCGCATCGCCAAGTACATCGGCACCGCCTTGCACTCCCGGCGTCATACGTTCCAGAGATCCCAGCACCAGGATGTTTCCGTTCGCAAGCCGGCGTGCCTCGTGATGCAAGGAAGTAACCGGCTGAGCACCCAAGGCGACGAGCTGCTCGTTCACTGCGCCGGCAGTGGTCTCCAGCAAGGTATTGCCTGCCAGATCGATCTCACGCAGAAATTGCTGGTATGGATCGTTCGCTCCGGGTGTAAAGAGCGACCAGGGGATTGTCGGTGGGAGTAACTGTTACGGGTAGGTCGGCTGTGGCTCTTGGCGTGATTGCGAATACACCGGCTGCGTTCACCGTCTCGTTGGTCTGATTATTCTTTACGAATACGCCAACGACAAAATTGCCTTCGCTGGCGCTCTGCGCCCATCGAAACGTATTGTTGTAGCTGTAGTCGCGCACGATCGCAAACTGCCCACCTTGCGGCGCCACGACGAAGCGGTAGGTCAGAGCTCCAGGGTTGGAGTCGGTGGCGGTGGCAGTCCAGACCACCGGCGTCCCCACCCGTTGCGGCGATGCTAATCCCGGCGACAGGCTTAGTTGGATCGTAGCCCCGAGGTATACCGGGGCCGTAAGGACCGCAAAGATCGAGAACACCCTTCCCAAAGAACTAAAGCGCCACACCTTGTTCTCCTTCTCAACACGATAAAGACAACATTGTTGCGGTAGAAGCCGAAACGGTCATGACTTGTTGGGTAACGGCAGTGCTTTTTCAGGGGTGCTACGGCAGAGAATTCATGATCGCCTGGAATGTCGCAATCGGCCACACTTTGGGAGTGCGGTCTTCGTGAACCAGGCCGTTGCGATCGAAGCCAAAGTGTCCGGAGTAGAAATAGGGCATGCCCGGCCACTCGATGTCCTGCCAATTGAAATAGACCAGTCCTGCCGCACACTGTGCAGTCGAAGCGGAGGTGCAGACATAGGGCAGCCACGCCGTTCCGCGCTCGAGCATGGTGAGCGCCTCCATATACTCGGGTGTCCCATTGCCTGCGATGGGGTAATCCGGGAAGGAAGTTATGGTAGTAGCGCCGGAGGGCACGGCACCCAGCGGTCCGCGGTCATCGCCCTCTGAGCCGGCCCATTCTGCAGCCAGGTAGGGCATGTCTAGCGGCATCGCGGCGATTGCGGTCGAAATGATCCCCGGCCAGTAGTATGAGCTTTGCGCATAGAAATCCATTCCTGCCGTGCGCGTCATGCTGAGGTTACTGCCGATGCCGGTCGAGTTGAACACATTGTTGTCCCAAACGAAGGCTGTCAGACGGGTTGGATCGAGTTGCTTGGCGTATTGCGTGGTCTGCGTGAGGAAATCGATCCCGCTACCCGGCCTGCCATTTCCCGTCAACCAGAAGATGACCGATGCCCGGTTGTAGTCGCGTTCGATCAGGAGTCGCTCGTGCTGCTTGGCAATAGGGATGACATTGGGGTTTTCGAATGCCGCCCAGGCAGGGATCTCTTCGGAAAGCAGCAAGCCAATTTCATCGGCCCGCCGAGCAATCCGTGCATCGGGCGGATAGTGGATCGAGCGCACATAATTCACGCCAAGCTGCTTGATCCAGCGCAGATCGCTTTCGATGGTGACGTCATCGGCCTGGAAATTCAGAGCAGGATAGAGGTCATGGCGACACATTCCGCGCAGAAACAGGGGCTGGTTGTTGAGATAGAAGCGGGTTCCACGCGCCTCGATCTTTCGCAGCCCTATACGATCAATATACGTGTCGGTGATGCCTCCAATGTCATAGAGCTGAACCCATAGATCGTGCAAGACGGGGCTGTTTGGCGACCAAAGCTGCGGCGAAGCCAGTGACGTGCTGCACGCCAGTTCGCCGGGCGTTGCCGATGCTGTTGCCTTGCAACCAGCGCGATAGACACCGTTAAGAGTCACTGCGACTAAAGCAACAGTGTTCGCCGAGCCGTTCACGCGCACGCGAAAACTGAGATTTGCGGTGCTCAAGTCGGCGTTGAACGTCGGCGTCGCAAATACCGCAGCAATCACTGGCCGGCTGGAATACACCAGGCTTACCGGCCGGATGATTCCAGGTTTGTTAGCCCAGGGAATTGGAAACGTATAAGCAATCGGTCCGTAGGTCGGGACAAGGGTATCTGTCGGCCCGCCAGGAACTGTGTCGTTCAACAGGCGATCGTCAATGTCGAGTTGCAGCGTGTTCGAACCCGACCAGTTCAGCGCGGCGGCCACGTCCAACGTGGTGTCTTCGAAGGCGATCAGTGTGCCGATGTGTACACCGTTCAGCGTTACGGAAGCAGTATTGACGATTCCCGCGAAATGCAGATAAGCGACCAGGGGACGCTGTGCGAGATTCAGGTTGAACTTGCGGGTCCAGTGGCTGACGCCAAAGGTGAATGGAATCTGCCCCGGCACGCTTACATTGACGGGACCTGCGCCGTAATCGAGCGACCAAGTTCCGTCCAGGTCCAACGTCGTGCGCAGCGGGCCGGACTGTGCGGCCACCGGCAGTGCGAGGGAAAACAACGCCACGATCACCGCAGGCCAGGCGAAAATGGCAGCTCTTTGCAATCTTCGATTCATCACAGCAGGTGCTCCTTGATCAGCGCGGACTTCGCCGTTACGTGTGCCTCCCAGCTGTGCCCGCGTGCGCAGTTGCGCCGCCGGTCGGCGAACTGCGGGTCCGCTTCGAGCAGCGCCCTTTGGACACATTGCAAGAACTCTGCCGGGCTTTCGGCGACATACATCAATTCGCGGAAGCTCTTTACGGCTTCAATCGCAGTCGAAACCACCGGTTTCCCTGTGGCCATGTATTCGTGCAGCTTCAGCGGATAAATGTTTCGCGTCGCCTCGTTCAGGCAGTAGGGCATGATGCAAACGTCCATGCCTTTCAGGTAGGCCGGCAGCTGTGAAACGGGTTTCATGCCCAGCCAGTGGACGTTTGGCGCGCTCGGCAGCAGGTCGCGAGCGCCGCCGGCCATGCCCCCAACCAACACCACGTGGTAGCTCGGATTTTGCGCCAGGCTGCGGATCAGCGAGGCGTCGAATCGCACCGGATCCATCATTCCCACAAAACCGATGCGCGGGTGGGGAATCGCCTCAAGCTCGGCGGGCACGACTGTGTCGGGATCGCCGGCCTGCATAAAATGCGGAATGTCGGCCGCGTGCGGCACTACAAACGTGCGGCGGTTCCACTGCAGTTGCCGTTCGCGCAGGGGCTCCGATCCGGTAAAGACCAGGTCCGCTCGCCGGCAGAGTTCGGCATCGACGTGGGCGACAAAATCGCGCTCATTTGGATTTGGAAAGAACGCCGGCCAGTAATCGACACAGTCGTAGATGACGCGCTCAAAGGGAAGGTCGAGCACAGTGAGGCTCTGGGCGAAAAACGCCCAAAGCAACGGCTGCTGAACGCCCAGTTGCCGCAATAGCCGGCGAATTTCCATCCGGTACAAAGGGCCGTTGATCTTTCCAGCCAGACGCGATTTCAGATGAAGTGGCGCATACAGTTCGCTCGGGCGGTACACCAGCAAGTTGGGGTGCACTTCGCGAAGGCGGGGCACACGTTCGGCACGTTGCCGGCGCAGAAGTTGGTTGGACCGCTTCGCCCACGCCAGCATCGGATGAAATGGCTCAAAGTAAATGACCCGGTTCTGCGGGGCAAGGCGCAACATCACCTGTTGCACCGGCGTCCAATGTGCATCCCACTCTTGCGTCGCCAGGCAAAGGATCGTTTTTCCTGTCAATTGCTCGGAGGGCGCTGCCTTTAGCAGTGTGTCGGAACCGATCGCGTGCGCTGAATGCATCAATGAGCTCTCCAGTTGCCTCAAGCGGAAATTGCTTGTGCTTTGGTTGGAATTCCGCTGGCCTGCCTGTAGGCCGCAAGAGTTTTTTCCGCGGCCTTCTCCCAGGTGAAGCTGCGAGCGCGCAGCAAGCCTTTGGAGCAGCACTTTTCGCGCAATTGCTGGTCGTAGAACATGCGCTCCATACCGGCTGCAATATCTTCGGAAGAGTAGGGATCGACCAGGAGCGCGGCGCCTCCGGAAATCTCTCGCAGCGCCGGAATTTGCGAGGCCACGACGGGAGTCCCACAGGCCATGGCCTCCAGCACAGGGAAACCGAAGCCCTCGCAAAGCGATGGAAAGACCAGCATCTCTGCGCCCGAATAGAGCGCCGGCAGATCCTCGACGCTCACATAGCCCAGCTCTCGAACCGCAGACTGCAGGTTGAGGCGCTGAATCGTCTCATCGAAACCCGACATCGGATAGCGGCCTTTGTAAGGCCTGCGGCCCACCAGTACGAGCTGAGCGTCTTTTTCGCTGCGGCGAAAAATCGCAAAGGCTTCCAGCAGCCGCACCAGGTTCTTGATTCCGATTCGCAGTTGGCCCACGAAGATGAGGTAGGGTGATCGCAGCCCGTATCTGCGCATTACAGTTTGCACATGCTCGGGGGCCTGCGGCCTGTATATCGGATCGATTCCGTGATGTACGGTCATCACCCGTGAGTCTGCAACATGAAAATAGTCCTGCACAGCATCTCGCACGGCATCGGAGATGCATAACACCAACCGTGATTGCCGGACGCCTTTTCGGATCAAGCCATTCATGCGCCAGCGCAAAGCCGGGTGATAGAACTCCGGGTTGGTGAACATGCCCAGGTCATGCACTGTGCAAACCGTGTCGGTCTGGCCCCAAATCGGCGGCACAAATGTCGCGTGCAATACGTTCAGCGCCGTTGCTTGCACCTTGAACGGCAACACGAGGGGAAAACTGATCCACCGCACGCCTGGCCAGAGCGGTTCAAACCGAAAATTCTCCTGCTGTATTCCGAACGAGGCGGCGGCCTCCTCTGTAAGGCAGAAGATGCGATACTCGTTCTCGCGATCGGTCTTTGCCAGGGCCCGAATCAGGCTGCGCTCGTAGGACTCCAGGCCTGCCGCCTTGCGGCCGACCATCGCCGAAAAAATGCCGATGCGCATTACTGCAGCACCTCGTCATAGGTCTGTTCCAGCCGCCGCACTGCCGCTGCCAGAGAGTACTCGTCCTCAATAAAACGGCGCGCCTCGAGTCCCAGCTTCCGGCGTTGCTCGTCATCGTGGGCAAGCGACAATAACGATTCGATCAACGCGTTCTCGTCACCTGGAGGCACCAGTATCCCGCTACGCCCATGGCGAACAACTTCCGGCAGCCCACCCACGCGAGTGGCAACGATGGGCAAGCCGGCCGCGAGCCCGGCACAGATTGCCAGCGGCACTCCCTCCGTCCAGCTGGAGTTGACTTGGATATCCACTAGAGCAAGGAACCGCGGCAGATCGTGAACAAACCCGACAAACTTCACCTTGTCGGCGAGTCCGAGCGCCTGGCAAAGCTCTTTCAGCGACTGATCGAGCGGCCCCACTCCAGCGATGGCCAGACGAGCGCGCGAGCATTGCTGCGCAATTTTCGCGAAACAACGCAGTAACAGATCCTGAGCTTTTTCGGGATATAAGCGTGCGACATTGGCGAGCAGGAGTTCGTCATCGGCTATGCCCATCGCGCGGCGCAGCGCCAGGCGCTCCGCGGTGCTCATCTCCACCCGCTCAATTTCGTAGCCGCAAACGAGCGTTTTGAGCCGTTGTGGAGGAATGCCCAGCTCGAGGCTGGCGCGATAGGTTTCTTCGCAGTGCGCTGTCACCAAGTCGAAGAACCGCAGTGCCTGCCGATTGACGCTCTGGATCAAGCCGCGTTTCCAGCCAAGAGCGTTCGACCACACGTATACCGTGCTGATCGTCTTCACGCGAACCCGCCGGGCGGCCAGCGCGCCTACGCAGTCGGCATAGCAGTTATGCGTGTGGAGGATCTCGATGTTGTGGCGCCGGATGTAGTCGGCGACCTGCGCGCTCGCCTTCAGCAAGGGTTTGTGTCTGCCCCATGAGACCCTGAAGACGGACAGACCCTTCTTCTCCGCGGCCTGGACGAAGGGCTCCTCCGTGCCTCCTCCGCCCGGGTTGGCGAAGCAGGCCAGGTGAGGCTCAAATCGATCTTTGGAGAGGTGGGTCAGCCAATTGATCAGCGCGGTCTCCACGCCACCATAGGCCATGGTGTGGAGGAGATGAAGCACCGGCGTTTTGCGTGGTGCCGCGTTCGAAGCTGGCGTGGGGAGAATAAGCGGTGCGGCCATGGTCTTTAGGAGTTGTTCAGCAAGTCTCGGAAGAGCGCATCGAGAGAGCGTTATCCGCGGTAAATCGCGACGCCTACGACGGGAGCGCGAAGGCCATCCAATTCACGTTTCGCCGCGAGCAGTTCACGCCTGCTGCTCTTTCCCGCGGTCACGATCAACACGATCTCGTCGCCGCGGGAAGCAATCAGACCGGCTTGGGCGCCCTCCAGCGCAGGCGGCGCTGCCACGACGATCCAGCGATATTGCTTCTTCAACGCGGCCAGCACAGTTGCCAGTTCGGCTGAGGAGAGCAACGAGGAGAGGTCATAATCGGTCCCCGCGGGCATGACGGCGAGGGAGTCTGCCATGTGAATCGCGAGGGTTTCGGGTCGTCCCCTGCGAACCATGTCCGCGAAGCCGGGCTTGAGCGGCACTTTGCAGCGTTTGTGCAGCGTCGGGTTGGCCACATCCGCATCGATGAGCAGCACCTGCCCCGGGCAACTCTGGGCCATGGCCTGGGCCACCTCCCAGGCGGATACGGCGCCGCCATTCCTCTCCGCGACATCCGCGAATACAAGAATTCGCTCTTCGTCCGACACACGGGCGCGCAGCTTGGCCGCCAGTTTCACCGCTTCCTGTGTAGGTTGCGAGCCCGGCCGCTCTTTCACCTGCGAAGGAGCTGCTGTTATGCCAGATTCGGACCTGCCTGTCACATCGACTCGGATTCCGCTCACCGCAGCGTAACTTGTAATATCCATATGCCTCGCCTTTGTTGGTTCGAATTTGATTAGCTGGCTTGTCCACTGGTGCCGCTTCGCGCTGCGGCAACCGGTGCAGTGCCGGATGCCTTGTTTCCCTGCAGTACGACAAGACCGCTTTGGGCTGAAGCGCGCTTGCGCTTGCTCGGATGGCGCTCAAAGATGTCGCAAATGTCGCAGACGGTGGCGCGCCGGTTCAGGGGAGTTTCTTGCGAGTACAGCGATCGCGCCGAGACATAGCGTTCGTTGTTCCAGAGACTGGCCACGTCAAACGTCTCCCCGTTGAGTTCGGCAAAGTCCCGGTTCTTGCGATATACCACGCAGCAAGGGGAGACGCCTCCGTCAGGATTGATCACGATCGACCTGTACAGATAGAAACAAGGGCCTGGCTTAGCCGCCTGCCCGAACTGCTGCTCCTGATGATCACTCTGCACGCGCCCTTCAATACCGGTCGGATACCATTTGTCGGCAACCTCCTGGCGATTCCGGAATTCAAACGGCATTCCCACGGGAATGAAGCGCAGCAAGTCGACACCGATTTTCTTGGCAAGGATCTCGGCCTCACGGACCTGGTGCTCAGTCTGCTTCATCACGATGAATTGCCACTCGACCACCGGCGTTTTCAACCGCCGCGCCTGCCGACGGCGCAAAAGTTCGGACAGGTTGTCCATCACCTGCTCGCATTGCCCTCCGATCCGGTACTGCCCATAGGTTTCCTGGCTCGTGCCGTCCAGTGAGATGACCAGGTACTCGAGCCCGCACTCCAGAAGGTTATCGATGTCCTCGGAGGTGGTCTTGTAGAAGTTGGAACTGAGATTCGTTCCCACGTTGTGCTGCTGCGCGTACTCGATCATGCGGTACACCTGTTTATTCAGCAGGGACTCGCCCCAATTGTGCAAATAGGCCTCGAAGAGGTGGGGCGCGAGGGGATCAAAATACTTTTGGAAGTGCTCGAACGACAGCATGGCCTGGGGCCGGCCAAGGTCGGCCAGACCGGTCGGGCACAGCGGACATTTGAGATTGCAGTAGTTGCACGGATCGAGGATCAGCAGGTAGGGGGAGCTCTTGAGCACTGTCTGGCGCGTCTTGCGTTCGTATTCGGCACGCGCAAGATTCATCCATTTGCGCGGAGTGCCGTGGCGAAGCACCGACCACAGGTGGCGCTGACTGCGTGTGTACTGCGGAATTTTCTTCAAAAACGTGGCCGCAACAGACATATCGATCCTTGATGCAAATTTCATTTCAGGCCCCTTCCGCAAGTGCGCGGGTAGCGATGTGCTTGGACCGGGAATGCACCAGGTCGGCAATCGTGACCTGCAGCCCGGAATGCAGATCCAGTTGTGGACTCCACTGCAGCAATTCGGCTGCCTCCGCATTGTCGCCATAGCAGCGCTGCATTTCTGTGGGTCGCATTTTTCTGGGAACGGCGATAACGGGAATGCGGCTTCCCATGACGTCCAGCACCGCAGTGGCGATCTCGACGACCGTGCGCTCGCATCCTCCGCTCAAGTTCATGACCCGCCCGGCCAGTCGCTCGGCCCGCGCAGGCATCAGAAGAATCGCTTCTACGGCATCTTCAATAAACAACGGATCGCGCGTCTGCCAGCCGCCATCGAGCAGGACCTGCGGTTTTTGCTGCAGCACGCAATTCACGACGTAGGTGATGAGGTTGTAGGACTGCCGTGGTCCATAGATCATCGTGGGCCGGACCGAGATCACGTTGACCCCGTGCACGGAGTGATAGAGCTTGCAGAACTGCCATGCAGCCGCCTTGGCGATCGCATAGGAACTGCGAGGATCCAGGGGCGAGTTCTCGCGATACGGCGGGGCTTCATCGCCGTACACCTTGCACGAATCGCCGTAGACGAACAGCGAGCCCGGCCACTGGCGGAAGGCTTCCAGCAGGTTGATCGTCCCCGTCAAATTGACGGCAACGCAGTCCTGCACGCGTTCGAAGTTTTCCACCCCATCCGGATGGGCGGCGAAATGGAAGATGATGTCCGGCCGGACCGACGCGACGACCGACTCCACCTCTCTTCGGTTCTCGAGATCGCAGGTTTCGAAGGCAAACGATCCCGCGCGCAGGGCGCCGAGCTTGCCCTGCGTGCGAGCAATCGCCGTGACTTCGGCTTGTTTGGCTACGAGCTGCTCGACCAGGTGCGAGCCGATAAAACCACTGGCCCCGGTCACCAGCACGCGTGATCCCTTTAACTTGTAAGCGTCAGCGGCCTTGTTCATCAGAATGCCCCGTCTCTCAAAAAGATCAGCCATACGGTCTTGACGATGAGCCACAAATCCAGCCACACGGAACGCCGGCGCACGTATTCCATGTCAAGGAGGGCACCTTCCAGGAACTTCAGGCGCCCCCGTCCTGAGGTCTGTGCCAACCCTGTGATTCCTGGCCGAACCGAAAATTTCTGGCGCATCTCCCCGGTATAGTAGGGCAGCATCTCGGGAATCTCCGGCCGCGGCCCCACCAAAGCCATGTCGCCCTTCAGCACATTCCAGAAGTTGGGGAGCTCATCGAGCGAGCTGCGCCGCAACCATCTGCCTTGCCGCGTGACGCGCGGATCGTGCTCCACCTTGAACTTCAGGTCGCGAAGTTCGTCATCGCGGTAGTCGTAGGCATACAACTCCGGATAGCGCTGCCGTGCGTCCGCGTAGAGGGTGCGGAATTTCACGAACTTGAACGGCTTCATGCCTTGCCCTACCCGCTGTTGGAAAAACAGCGCCGGCCCCGGGGTGTCGCGCTTGATCACAAGTGCGATGATCAGCATCACTGGAGCAAAGAAGACCAGGGCGAAGAGCGAGACCACGATTTCCAGCATCCGCCACAGCAGAGGCACGCCGGTGTAGACGTTCGCCAAACCGTCTGCGGACGCAAAGGCATCAGCGGACACGAAGGTTTCGGTCGAGGTGGTTGAAGAGGAACTACGGAGTACTTCTTGCTGCTGGGGAGCGGTACTCATCGGCTTTCAGCTCCGGGTGGCTTTCACCAGACTAGGGACTGCATTGTTCGGTTGCGTTGCGCGGATCTCCTGCGCAACGGGATTGATCGAGCTTTCGAATCGATGCATCGGTTGGTATCCCAGCAGATGCTGAGCCTTGGCAATGTTCGCCACCGAGTAACGCAGTTCGCCGGCGACGGCGGGAACGTGCTCAGCTTCTGTGGGCGCTTCCAGCGCAGCTTGTAAGGCTTGGAAAACCGAATTCACTGAGACCGGCCGGCCGGTCCCGATGTTGAACGTCTCATTGCTGACGTCGCTCTCCAGCGCGGCAACGAAACCGCGCGCGACGTCTTCGACGTGCACAAAATCGCGGCATTGTTCTCCGTCGCCAAAGATAACGGGGATCTCCCCGTTGAGAAGCTTGTTTACAAAGATGGTGACCACGCCCACATACGGACTCAGGGCCTGTCCTGGACCGTAGGTGTTGAACAATCTGAGGACCACGCTTTCGACGCCGGCGGCTCCGCACATGGCGTGCGTCAGATTTTCAGCAGCCAGCTTGGAGATTCCATACGGCGAAATGGGGCGGGTGTCATAGCGTTCATCGATGGGAACAGGACCGGGGCCGTCGGCGTATACGGCCATCGAAGAGGTGGCAATCACTTTGCGCACCGAGTTCGACTGTTGCACCGCACGAAGCACGTTTGCCGTCCCAACGTAATTCGTGGTCGCATCTTCCACTACAAATTCGAACGAAGAACGTATGGCAACCTTGGCCGCCAGATGCAGCACGGCGTCGCAGCCGGCGATGGCCTCCTGAACCTTGGCCCGGTCGAGAACGTCGCCGACAATGAGCCGCGCCCCCCTGGGCACATTCGACTCCCGTCCCACACTCAGGTTGTCCAGCACCGTTACCTCGGTGCCTCGCGCAAGCAGGGCCCCAACTACATGGGAGCCGATAAAGCCCGCTCCGCCGGTTACGCACGCGTGTTTGCAGCTATAGCCCATTTGTTCGCTCCATTGCTGTTGTTTAAGCCGAAGTTGCAGTCCACCATGATCTCCGGCGTAACGATAAAGTTTTGAAAACCGGTGGTGGAGTCGACATGGCTGTCATCGAAGATCAATGAGTTGGCAATTGTCACCGGGTTTTTGATCACGACGTTGCTGCCGATCACGCAATTACTCAGTCGAGCCTGCGCGTGCACAACGGTGTCTTTCCCGACGATCGAGTCAGCCGACTCCTTGCGTGCATGCAGCAAATTGCAGCGCAGCAGGTCGGCCGGTACCGTAAGGTTGATGTCATCCAGAACCGAATCCGACGGCCGCACGGGATGGCCGTCCTGGATCATCACCTGGATCGCATCGGTGATTTCATATTCGTCGCGCATTGCGCTGCGAGGCGTACGCCGGATCGCGTCGAAGATCGTCAGGTCGAAGAGGTAAATTCCGACACCTTTAAGCTTGTTCGTCGCATGGCGGGGCTTTTCGATCACGCGCGTGGCAAAGCCATCGGGTGAGAGGGTGATGGAGAAATTGCGCCGGATGGCCTCCGGGTCCTGTTCTTCTTTCGTGCCCAACACCGCGCCCCCTCCCTGCTCTTCGAAGAGCGAAAACATGGGCCTCAGGTCGCCGGGAACAAAAAAGATGTCACCGAGGAACAGCAGAAACGGCTTGGAGATGTGCGGTTCCAGGCGCCCGACGGCGTGAGCAATGCCCAAGGTGCTGGTCTGCTCGACATATCGGATGGAAACTCCGAGCTTGCTTCCATCCCCCAGTACCTTCGAAATCTCATATCCTTTGTGTCCAACCAGCACGACAATGTCGGTAATCCCCAGCGACTTCATGATCTCGATTTGGCGCTGGATGAGCGGCCGGTTGCAGATCGGCAGGAGCGGTTTGGGGAAATTTTCGCTGAATGGGGCCATGCGGCTGCCGCGACCGGCTGCCAGGATTGCGCCGACATATTTGCTCGGATTCATCGATCATACCTCGCTGAACAGTTGTTGCTTAGGAGGCGAGAGCCACGGCCGTGCGGCGAATGGCTTCCTGCCGGTAGTAGTCAAAGGAGCTGGCCAGTCCCTGCTCCCAGGAGATGGGCGGCGGCACGTGAATGAAGGAGGCGAGCTTCCGTATATCGGTGATGTAATCTCCCGTTTCCACCGCGCGGTACTCGTCCGGCCAAGGCACGAACCGCAACTCGCTGTTTGCCAGGCCGCAGATGAAGCGCGCAGCGTCGGCCAGGGAGATGCCACCCGTGCCGCCGATATTGAACACGTGCCCCTCGCATGCCGGGTTCATCCCCGCCAGCAGAAATGCCGCGGATACGTCATCGACGTGGATGTAATCGCGCTGTTGCCGGCCGTCGCCATAGATCTGGATTGCTTCTCCCCTTGCTGCCAAACGCAAGAAGTGGTTGATCACGCCGTACGCTTTGCCGTTGTTCTCCTGATAGCGCCCATAGGGGTTGGAGATTCGGAAGATCGAGAAATCCAGCCCGCGCTGGTTACGCAGCACGCGCAGGTAGTGCTCCACGGTGATTTTGTGCACTGCATAGATGCTTTCAGGATTCAGCGGATGCTCTTCATCGACCGGAAGATAGAGCGGCTTTCCGTATACCAGGCGGCTGCTTGCAAAGATCACCCGCGGCGTGTGCGCGGATTCGGCGCAGGCCTGGAACAGCGTCAGATGCGATACGCAGTCCTGATCGAGGCTGTTCCGCGGATCGCGATTGCTCTCGACTGGGCCGGCAGACCCCATCAGGTCGATGACCAGCTCCTGCCCCGCGACCGCCGATTGTGCAAATGCCGGATCTCGCAGGTCGCCGCGAAAGATGCTTCCTTCCACCGCGCCAATCCGTGGCGTGGCGCGCCGTGTGGTGATCGAGACACGCGCGCCGGCGCGCTGCAAAGAGCGAACGCAGTTAAAGCCCAGGAACCCGTCGGCGCCGGCGACGAGAACGTTGCGGCCACGATAGAAATCGAGTACCTGCGGCGCGAGCAGCGGACCGGGAGTGTGGTCGAGCATGATCGGGTTGCGACCTCGGCGCTAGTGCGAAATCGTGATTTGCAGCGGTACAGGGGAGTCCTGAAGGCGGACCATCAGGCGATGCGCATTGGAGTCGTAGAACCAGCCCAGCAAAACGGTATTCAAGGCAGATGCCGATGCTACCGCGTCGACCAGGATTGAAAGCCGCCGGTTGAATTCACACGCACACGCACCAGTCCGCTATCGAGCATTTGAACTCTTGCCGCCGCTCCGCCCTGCAATTGGAAATCAGCCTGATCGGCCGATACGGTCGTGGCAACCACGTTGCCCACCGGTTGCAGGACTGCCCATGCAGGCATCCCCGGCCCAACAAGTGCCGTTGCGAGAATCCCTTGAGCTGCTAGAACGGGAAGGCGTTTCAGGACGATCATCGAGCGGATTTTTCAATTAACAACACAAGCCATGGATCCAGCGGCGAGCCGCGCAAGAATTTGATCGTCGTGGTTATCCAAAACAGCGCTCTGACGGGAAGCCCCAGCAAGAAGCCCCGCGCCGAGCGGCGGCTGCGAATGAAACCCCAATACCCTCTCACCGGCAGCACCCGCACTGGGCCGGTGCATCCGGCGGCGCCGAACATGCGTGCATAATCGCCTACAGAAAGCAGAAAGCGATTTCCGGGCCAATTCAGGCGCGGCCGCAAGCTGCCCTCTTCGCGCCCGTGGAACAGGTCCAGCGGAAAAAGCCGATTCGGACTGCTCACCAGAATCCGCCCGTCGGACTTGAGCACGCGGCTCATCTCCTTCGCCAGACTGTATCGCTGCTCGCCACAATCCCCGGCGATCTTGGAGCTGTCGCCTACGACCCCCACGTGCGGAAAGACGCAGCCGCAGAAGACCGCATCGAACGTTGCGTCGGCAAAGGGCAGATGCTTTCCGTTGGCCAGCATCAGCCGATGCTTCTGCTCGCGTCGTGACCACACTTCAGTCCGCTTCCCGCAATCGATGCCATAACATTCGAAGCCTTCTCGGTTTAGCACATCGACATCCACGCCCGTTCCGCATCCGAGTGATAACAAGCGAGGCGATCGTTGGCGGCCAGGCCAGAGCTCGCGGAACAGCGGCAAAAAGTAGTTCTGCGTGAGGTCAGCGTTGGAGCTTTCCTCGTAGGCCATCTTGCTTTCGCTCGTCTCGTCTTCGAAGCGCTCTCCGACAATCAGGTCCGGGAAGCCGCCCACGATCTGAAATTCGCTCCGACAGGAATCGCAAGTCAGGGCCATGCCCTCGATGTGCAAGGTCGAACGGCACGAGGGGCACAGCAAGGGCAGGGAGCAGCTGATAAGCGCTTCGGCAGGGTGCGTGGTTTTCAGATTGGTATGCATGGCGAGAAGATCTCTATGCCATCTTTCCAGAGGTGGTCACAGCCTGCTGCACGCATGCGATGCTGTGGGCGACGACCATCAACAGCGCCCTGACTGACATGAGAGCGGCAGCAAAGTGACGCCTGGGATCCAGGGGCGTGAGTCCGTGATATTCGCAATAAAACCGGTAAGCGCCGATATGAAAATTTTTGACATGCCAGATACGGGAGGCAAGCGGCCGCGGTCCACTTCCTTTGCCTTCGTAGTGAATGATCCTGGATTGTGGAAGCAGATAGTTTTTTCCGCCTGCCTTGTGGATGCGGTCACAGAAGACCGACTCGTGAAAATAGTAGTAGTCCTCGACCAATCCTCCCGCACGATCAAAGGCCTCACGGCGCACCATCATCGCCGCCGCCGACACCCAGTCGACCACGAACGGCACACCCGCCCGAACCTCATCCTTATATACGTAGGCGCGTACCGGCGCAGCTTCAGGAAACATCCTGCTCAACAGAGATCGCCGCCCAAAGATCGCATTCAGCGGTGTCGCAAACCGCCGCCCGGACCACTGCTCGCTCATGTCCGGATAGAGCAGCCGGCTGCCCGCGACCGCCGCCTCAGGTGTGCTGTCGAGGAACTCTTTCAGCAGGCAAATGGCATCGCCAATCACAAGCGTGTCGTCATTGAGAAAAAACAGATAGCGGCTGTCGGCAATGGCAGCAGCCTGATTGCCCGCCTTGCAGAATCCCAGATTGCGATCGTTAAAGATCGTCCGCACTTGCGGAAATTCGGCCAGCATGGCGCGTGTGTTGTCGCGCGATCCGTTGTCCACGTAAATGAGTTCATAGGTGCAGTCGCGCCACTGGGCGGCGAGCAGGGACTTCAACGCTCCACGCACATAGTTGCACGAGTTCAAACCAATCAGGACTACGGCTACATCTTTCATGCAGGCCTCGTTACGCTTTCGAAGGATCGGCGGCAGACTGGCGGGAAGACTCGTATGTCACCCACGTTAACCCTGCAATCAGCCACCACCCCTTGAGTGGAAAGTGAAATACATCGACCTGCACCGCGAAGGCGAGCACGGCGATCATGCCGATCTGGCACGCGACCACGAACCAGTATTTCGCGTCATCTGCTGCCTTTCGCAGGCGCGAGGCGGCGACAAAGCTGCACCGCAACAGCAGCCCGACAAATCCGAAAAAGATGAGCCATCCCACTGCGCCGGTCTCGATCATCGTCTCGAGATATTCATTGTGGACAGTGGACTCGTCCGGCCCCTCGATGTTGGCGTGTGCCGGGACCTCATGCTGATTTCCCAGGCCAACCCCTGAGATCCAATTTTGCGTAATGATCTCCGTGCCGGCGTTCCAATATGCCATTCGAGTGCGCAGCGTGCCGGATTCGTGATAGCTGTATTGCGTGATATCAAGGACGCGGCGGTAGGTGGCTTCCGGACTGAAAAACAATACGATTCCCACGAGGGCGGCTATGCTGACCACCGCGCCCGGGCGCAGGACAAAAAACTTTCGTAGAGCGCAGAGCAGGAGCACGCCGGCAAGCACGATTAGAGCGGCACGGGTGTTCGTCAGCACGATGTTGTAAATGTTGATGAGGCAGCCGGCGACACATAGGCCGCGAATGCGCCAATCCTTTTCTGTGCGGAAAAAAAAGAAGAAGAAAGGCACGGTTAAGATCATGTTGATGGCGTGCACAGCCGGACTCGAGGTCGTCCCCAACGCCCGATCGACCCGCTCCAGGCTCTCCCATTCGGAGGTGTCCCGCAGTACCGTGCTGAAGCGCGTGGAAGTCGCGCCCACCATGTGTTCGGAAATACTTGATCTGCCCGTGTGCCATTCGTAAATTGTAAACGCGCCGATCAGACAGCAGGCGCACAGCCAGGTGGCAACCACGGCCTTGGTCATTCGCCAACTCCTGGCCATATTCACGATCAGGAAAAAGAACAGGAGGTTGCCGAGAATTGCACTGCAGGCACGCACTCCGCCAGTGAGGTCGCTGCTGAATGGAACCGTAGCGATCGCCCACACGCAAAAAGTCAGGTACTGATAAAACGGGGCACCGAGATGAATCTTCTGTTTGGTTACAGCAGCGTGAAGCACAAAGACTGCCAGCGCCAGAACGCCGACGATGCGCATAAGCGACATTGTGTACATGGAGGAGTCGGCAGTGAGCCTTCCGATCCGCTCCAACGGAATCATCGCCGCGGTCAACAGCACAGCGAGCCAGGGGAACAATACCAGAATCGCACATAGCCCAAGCCCGCACACTGCGCCCAGTGCCGCGAGAGGACTGCTCTGGGCGGCGACGGTAACCAGTGCCACGCCGCCCACAGTGCCAACCACCCCCGCCGTTGTTCGCCTGTTCAGCGCTAAGCTAGCGTACATTGCGGAAGACGCCGCCTCCTTCGGTGCCTGCGTAGACCGTGTTATGGCTCAGTGGATCGACCGCCAACGACGTAACGACGGGGTTGAAGATCCCGTTGGGCATGCTCTGCCAGCTGGCGCCACCGTTGCTGCTGGTGAAGACTCCCCCCACTGTCCCCGCATACAGGGTTGTCGGTGACACGGGGTCGATTGCCAGCGCCAGCACCTGGAAGTTCGTCAGTCCGCTGTTGATGGCTGCCCAGTTGTTGCCCGAATCGGTGCTCTTCAACACGCCCTGCGGCGTGCCGGCATAGAGGTTGGATGGGGTTTGAGGATCGATGGCCAAGGCGAGCACTGCGGGATCGATGGTCTGCGGGCTCACGCCCCCGCTCCAACTGGCGCCCGCGTTATTGCTGAAGACAAAACCCGCGCCCAGCGTGCCTGCGTAGATCACTCCCGCACTTGGGCCCTCACCGAAGGTCTTTATCGACAACGAGGCCAGTCCGCTACTGGCAGCACTCCAGCTCTTGCCCTGGTCGATGCTCTTGTATATGCCATTAGCATCGCTGGCAATGTAGACGGTGCTGGAGTTAAACACATCCACCATGATCGTGCTTACGCCTATCCCGCCGAGTCCGGAACTCGATCCGCTCCAGTTGAGTGTCCCCCCAAGGCTCGCTCGATAAACCCCGATGCTGGTGGCGGCCAGCAGCACTGAACCCGAAACTGCCAGAGTGCGCACATTTGCGCTACCCAGCCCGGAATTCACCGCCTGCCAGCTCGAGCCGTTCACGCTTTTAAAGACGCCGCCGCCCAAAGTGGACGCATATATGTTGTTGGCAGCGTTCGGATCCACCACGATGGAAGTGACAATCTGGCTGGATAAACCGGTGCTCAGCGGTGCCCAGCTGTTGCCGTCAAACGAGATGAAGATTCCGTTGCCGTTTGTACACGCAAACACGACATGGAGGGTGGGATGGACGGTCAGCGAGGTGATCTGCGCCTTCCCAAGCACCGAGACGTCGGTTAGCGTCCAACGGTTGCCCCCATCCGTGCTCTTGTAGACCCCCTGCCTTTCCGGGCTCGCATACACGGTTCCGGAACTACTATCGATGGCGAGGGCGAGGATATTCGTGGCTGGAATGCCGGCATTGGCCGCAAGCCAGGTTTGTCCGCCATCGGTGCTCTTGAAGAGCCCACCCGCTGCTCCGCCGACGTAGACCACATTGCGGTTGCTCGGCGATACCGCCATGCTGAAAATGTACCCGGCCTGTTGCCCCACCGTCGTCCACGTTGTGCCGCCGTCGTTGCTGCGGCTGACGCCCGAGCTGGTTCCGGCGAATACGATTTGCGGGTTGGTCGGATGCACCCGCACCTTATAGATAATCTTGTCGCGCAAGCCGAGATTGTTCCACGTGTCCCCGCCATCCTGGCTTTTAAACATTCCGCCGAACAGGGCGCCGGCATACAAGACCCCGGTCGTGGAGGGATCCACACTGAGCGCGCGTACGAACAGCGACATGCCGCTACTGCTCGGGCTCCATTGCTGTCCTGCATTCTTGGTGACGTAGACGCCCCGGCTGTTCGCTGCGCCGGCAAAAAAGGTCGATACATGCGTGAAATCGACGGCCAAGGGCAGCGAGCCTGCTGTGGGCAAGCCTGTATTCACAGGTGTCCAACTGTTGCCGGCATTGGTGGAGGTGTACACGCCCTGATCGGCAATCGAGGCAAACAGGTGGCTCGTGTTCATCGGATCGAAGATCAGCGACGTAACCTGGCCCGAAGGGAGGCCCCCGCTGACGTCTGTCCAGGTCTGCGCTCCATCCGTGCTCTTATAAATGTGGCCCACCGTGCCGGCGTAGACCGTCTGCGGCGATGCGGGATCCACCAGCAAAGAAAAGATGTAGGGAATGCTGAGGCCAACATTCTTCGCGGTCCACTGCGCTGTGCCGCTCGTTGTCTTATACAGGCCGCCGCCCGCGGTGCCGAGATAGCTGATCCATGGGCTTGTGGGATCGACCGCGATCGAAAGGGCTGGATCGGAAACACCGGGCTTGGCCGGGAACCAGCTGTTGCCGCCGTCGATCGTCGCATAAAAGCCGCCGCCGGAGGTGATCGCGTAGACAATATCGGCGTACTGCGGAGCTACCTTCAAGCTGATGATGTTCTCGTTTGCCGGCAACCCCGCCGAAGCCGTGAAGAATGTGTAGCCCGCGTCGACGGTTTTGAAGACGGTGCCGCCTGCAGTCCCGAAGTACGCTACGCTATAGCGGACAGGATCGGTTGCAACCGTGAAAACATTTGGAATGGGTTCGGCGGTTCCGGTTACCCACGTCTGTCCCTGATCGCGACTCAGGTACAGCCCGGTCGAGGTGCCTGCATAGAGGACATTGGGAGCTAACGGCGATTCGGCGATCGACAAAACAAGCGGTGGCTGCAGGCCGTTGGATGCCTGTGTCCAGCTATACCCCGCATCCTGGCTCTTCCAAACGCCGTCCTTTTCACTTCCGAGGTAGAGGGTGTTGGCATTACCTGGGACAGGCGCCACTTCAAAAACCCCCGGGTGGGCATTCACTGAACTCTGCCACAGAGTCGCCCCGGGCAAAGTGAACTGCACCCCCGCATCGGTTCCCGCATAAATAATCGACGTGCCTGCGTTGGGAACTACGGCAAGAGCGCCGATAAATGTATTCTGAATCCCATAATTGGCGGGTTGCCAGGTGTTCCCCAAGTCCATCGTTGCCGAGAGTACGCCGTCGATTCCGCTGGCATAAAAGACAAAACCGATTCCATCGTCGGCCAGCACGCCAGCCTGAATTGGCGCGGAGAGATACCAATGCACGCCGTCATCGGGGCTTAGGTAAACACCGCCCTGGAGCGAGGCGAACAGTACGGAATTGTTCGCGGGGCTCGGCAAGACCGAGTACACCGCCTGCCTCGGAAGGTTTCCGACCACGCTGCTCCATGTAGTCGCGGGCGGCAAGAGCTTGAAGGCGCCGCCGTCGGTACTGGCTGCGTACAGCTTCGTGCCAGTCTGTTCGTCGAAGTTGATCGATACGATGCTGACGTTTCCCATGCCGGAGCTGAACGGTGACCAACTCGCCCCGCCATCCGTGCTCCGGAAAACCCCATTGGAGAGGGTACCGAGGTACAGAACTCCGGTAGCGTTCGGGTCGTACGTGACACAGCGTGGATGGATGTTGCTCAGGCCAGCGTTGGATGCCGTCCAGGATGTGGCGCCATTGGTGCTTTTGAAAACGCCTGAACCAGTCAGCGCGATCAGTTCGCTCGAGTTCATTGGATTGACTGCCAACTCGGCGATGGTGGCGTCAGTGAGGCCGGAGTTCTGCTGCGACCAGGTCAGGCCCCCATTGAGCGTCTTGTACACGCCGCCCTGAAATGTCCCCACGTAGATCACGCTGCTGTTGGTCTTGTCGAACGCAATCGAGAAGACCGAGTAGTTGGCGAAGGGCGAAGGCACGGGACTCCAGTAGGAGCCTCCGTTGGTGGTTTTGTAAAGTCCGCCGAAGTAAGTCCCGGCAAAGAGTGTGCGTGAATCGAAGGGACTGCGATCCAGCGCCAGGACCGTCGCGCGTTGCGGTCCGACCGGCGTCCAACTGGAGAGAACCTGCGCGGCAGCAGGCATTGCTGCACACAGGCAAATCGCTGCTGTCAGCCGGCTCACCCGATGCTGCAGCACTTGTATGAATCGTGATGGCATCGGGTTAACTCGCCTTCTTCTCGCGCTCCAGACTTCCCAAATAAACCAGCTCTTCCAACTCAGCGATATCCAGCTGCGTATGAATGGTGTCGTCCAGATAACCCTGAAGCAGCGCCAGCAGGATGCCAAGAAAGATCCCCAACGGAATCGAGACGCCCATGATCAAGAGCTTGCGCGGGTAGACGGGTTCCATAGGAGTGGATGGCGGGCTGAGCACGGCGACATTGACGATGTTGCGCCAATCCAACTCCTCCGAGATCCGCGCCTCTTCGCGATGCTTGGCATAGTTCTCATAATTATCAGCGGCGATCTTGATCTCCCGGTCGATCGACTCCAGTCTGTCCGCACCCACATTGAGCTCCTGCAGTTGCGCATGCAGCGTTTCTGCGGGTTGCTGCAGGGTGCGGCCCTTTACCTCCAATCCGGCGATCTTCGATTCGTTTCGCTCAATCTGCTGCGTGAATACCTGATGCAGCGGATTCAATTCCGACGTGACCGAGCCCGCAATGGTCGGCTCCTGCTTTGCAAGCGAAGCTTCCAACTCGGCTATCTCGCCTTCGTTCTTCTTGACCGGTTCGGCGTCCGGCAAGTAACGGCTGATCAGTTTGGCGTGCTCGACTTGCAGGGCCGCCAGACGGTCGCGGATCGCAGAAATGGATGGATTCTGACTCTGCACCACGGTGCCTTGCAGATGGTCGGGAATGTTCCCCAACCGCGACCGCATCACCTCGACTTCGCGTCCCAGACCGGCCGCCTCGCCCTGGTCCATGGATATCTGGCTCTTGATATCATTCTCCTGCTTGAGCAGGAGAGCCTGTTGATTAGGAACCGAACTCAAGCCCCAGTTCTTGCGAATGAATTCGCGTTTGCCTTGCAAGTCTTCCAGTCGCCGCCGAAAACGCACCAGTTGTTCCGTGAAGAAATCCTTGACATCCGGGCCCTTGTGCACCGCTGTGTGCTGTGCCAGATAAGAGCGCATCAGCACGTTCAGCACGCGTTCGGCAAGTTGCGGATCGGCTAGCTGAAGGTGCACCTCAATGACATTGGAGTCCTTGGCGACCGCCGCCTGCAGCGAGTTCTTTATGGTCACGATGGCCGCTTCGCGCGGGCTCAGCCGTTTCTTCAAGTTCAAGGCGATCAGCGCATCCTGTGCCTGCTGCTTCGCCCATCGATAGCCGACGCGGGCACAGTATTTCGGCCATTGCAGCAGTGAAGTTGGCCGCGCGAGCTCTTGTTTGAAGGCCTCTGGACCAATCTGATCGATTGCCTGTTCCACCAGCGAACGCGAGGTCAGCAACTCCAGCTCCGAGTTGATTTCCTCTTTGCGTACGCCGGTCGCCAGAAAGCCGCCGTTCTGAACTGTTAACGGCGTTTCGGTATTTTCGCGGCCGACCTTCACCAGGATGCTGGCGCTGGTCTCATACCGTTCGGTCAAAAACTGCAGGGTCACGTATGCGCCCAGGACCGTCGCCGCAAACACCAGCAGAACTCCTCCTGCGTGCCGGCGCAGCAGCAACCCTAGATCTTCGAGAGTGACGGTGTGCGGCACATGCCGCAGTTCTTCCTTGATTCGCATTTGTAAATTCTCAGTGCGCGAACGTCGCGCCGTTGGCCAGGTAACTGAATCCGGCTGACATGGTGCCAGGAATGAGTTGCCGGATGTGTTGATCCACCCAGCGGTCAGCCCGGGCAATCTTTGACTCGGGCACAAGGATCACGTCATACGGTCGAACAAATATTTGCGACGCTTCCGACGGCTCATCATGGCTGCTCTTCATGGAGATGGTGCGGGTGACTGGATCTCCGTTCTCTGACTTGCGGATGAGCACAATCGACGAGGACCGGGCCGAGTACTTCATACCGCCGGTTTCCATGATTGCATCCAGCACTGTCATCTTCGCGGACAGTGTAACCACGCCGGGCCGGAGAACTTCGCCAGCGACATAAGCCTTCTGTGACGCGTAGCTCACCGCCTGGATCGTAATGGCGGGCGTTCGCAGAACTCGACGATAGACCTGCTCCAGGTGCTGCGTGGCTTCGAGGACGGTCCGGTTGTTGAGATCGACATCTCCAGCCAGCGCCAGCGAGATGTGGCCATCGGGCCGGATCTGTACCCGCGTGTCGAGCTCCGGGTTATAGAAGAACCTCACCTCAATGGCATCTCCCGGCGAGAGCCGGAAATTCGGCCACGGTGCTACCGCATTCTGCTCGGGGGGCGCGGGCGCCGGACTCTGGGCAGATTGCTGGGCGAAGCCCAGGGACGCCAGCAGGGCCAGGAGCCATGCGGCGCAAATCAAGCCGCGGTTCATAAGCTTTTTCCTTCTTCCATGCATATTTGTTCTAGAGCGACCGGAGTGGCTACGGAATGTTCTGCAGCGGGGCGCACACTGCTCCAGGCGACTGCCTGTGCAGTGGCTGCCTTGATGACGCATATGGCTGAGGTCACACAGGCTGCCCCAACCGCCCCATAGGCGGGTATATAACGGTGATAGAGCACTAGTGCGATCGGCAAGGCAATGCAGTCCATGGCGACCAGGAATTGGGGACGCAGGAACATCACCACGGTGATGGTGAGCGGAAAAGTCACGAATCCCGCCAGCGTGCCCGGTAACAAGAACAGGATGACGCGCTGCGCCGCCACAAACTTCGCCGGCAACAACGAAGGACCCAGTTGCGGCAACGTGAGTGCGGCTGCCACATACACCAGAATCGCCGACGCGATCATCACGGTTTGGAAGCGCCGGAAGAAACTCATCAAAACCCCTTGCTGCATGTAAGGCATAACGCGCGGACTCAAGACAACCGCCAGATAGGTGCCAATCAGTTGCGGGATGATCGCGAATGTCTGTCCGGCGGAAAAGATCCCAGCCTCGTGAACCGAAGACCACGTAGAGACCAGAAAAACGTCGATCCGCGCGACCAGCGCCGCAACGCTGAAGGTTAACAGGAACCACTTCACGTAATGCAGCAGCTCCAAAAGCAACTTGCGCTCGGGAAAGGCACTGGCCAGGACGACTCTCCCGCGGCTCATCATCCACAACAGAGCGGTCGCTCCGGGGCCGATCGCGAAGAATGCCACCAGCACAGCGGGGGTTACGCGATCGAGCAGGAGAAAGATTCCGATGCCCCCGAACTTCAGCGTCATCTGCAGGAATTCGAGGAGCCCATAAAGCTCGAACCTGCTTTCGATTTGCATCTGGGCCTGCGCAGAGCGCAGCAGCATGAGCGCCAGAATGGCAAGGCAGGTCATGTACAGCAGTTGCGTATGTCCACGCTCGTGGAAAAGGACCTGCGAAATCGCGGATGCGAACAGGGCAACCAGCAGGCAAAGAGCACAGGTTGCTGCTGCCTTCAGGTACAGAGCCGCCTTCTGTATTGCCAGGCAATGGGCCGGGTCTTTGTCCCGCAGCGGAGGCGCCAGCCTCATCACTGCCATGTCTACCGCCGTTCCCAGGACCGCGTCCACGATATTGATCGCAGCCAAGCACAGCGCGTAAAGTCCGAATCCCTCAGGGCGGAAGTAGCGCAACAGCAGGAGGTTGATTCCGACCGAGCTAACCCCGGCCAGGACCTTGGGTGCGGCTACAAATACGAATTCTCGCAATCCGCGTTCGGCGCGCATCTCATCCTGCCGGTGGTATACTGGAGCCGCGCTCCGGGGAGGTAACTCAATGAAACAACAAGGTGCTAACGATACCGGCTCGCAGCGAACTGATAACGTTCGCTATCTTCCTTGGGACTCTCGTCGGGTGCCATCCACGCCTGGACCGCAACGGCTAGGAACGCAGCCTGCGGAAGATCAGGAGAAGCCAGCCGGTGGAATGCGTGCTGCGGTGTTGTTCTGCCTCGCATCTTGGGGCATCGTCATTTGGATTGCGGAACGCGCCTGCTAATCCCTTCGGCTGCATTTCGCGGATCAGGCTGCTTTCAGGCGGTTGGCCTCGCTCCCTACCGGTTCGATATCCTCGGCATTCACTTCGACGGCCGTGCTCTTCATGATCGCTTCCAGCGATAGCACCACACGCAACGAGTTCTTCTTGCGAGCCAAAATGCCTTTCATTCCTGCCAGCGGTCCGGCTTTCACGAGGACGCGCTCACCGATGGCAAGATACGGATGTGGCTCGAAATTCCGGACCTGAAGTGCCGAACGTAGCGTCTCAATTTCAAGGTCGGGAATCGGCCACGACTCGCGGCCAGTGCCTACGATGGACAAGACCCCCGGAACACCAAGAACACGCCCGCGCTCAGGCCTTGTGAGTCGCACGAAGAGATAATTGGGGAACAGGGGCAGCTGCAGAGTTACAGCACGGCTCTTTTGCCACCGCCGCGAAACCTCGTACAAAGGCAGAAATGCCTCAATCTCATTGCCCTGCAATGCATCACAGACATGCTTCTCATGGTGAGTGCTGGTGTAGACCGCAAACCACTGCGGCGACAACGGCGGCGGCAAGTGCAACGGGGCCTTGCCGCTAGCCGTAAACTCCTCGGTTCTGCGTTCATTGCTCAAAGACAAGGCTTCGCCATCCTCACTCGGGAGGTGATTTTCCGCAGAACTTACGCGCTCCTCGGCCGCCGGCCTTCTAACGGGCGCTTTCTATCGGGCGACCAGCGCGTTCATTGCACCCGCCGGGAGCTCCTGAAGCTAGACAGCACTACTTCGTCCGGCGGTTCTGGATAAAACTGCACCGAGGCGGCGAAACCAGCGGATTCCCCGCCTTCCAGGCACCGCAGCACTACACCTTCCCCACACAAACGAACTCCCGGGCCGCTATCGTGGAGCTTCGGCAGCAGGATTCCGAGTTGCAGTCGTGCTCCCGCGGGGGGCAGCGTAGTTGCCACGACGTAAACTCCACAGCTGCTGATATCGCGTGTAACACCCTCAGCGCTTCGCGCCGATCCATCGGGGCATGCCCAGGAAAAAGATGCCGGAGCTTGCAACTGGTAACGGTAGCTTTGGCGCAACTCCGTGCTGGGGAAATTTCCCTCTTTATTTTTCAAACTCGTCCGCCGGTGCGAAAGCAAATTCACGAAATTTAAGGTATGGTCTGCAACGAGAACCCACAAGAGACCGAATCACCCGAAAAAATCTTTCCACGTTGGAAGCTACAGACGAGAGAATCCCATCTCTTGCAGAACCTCAGTTGCAATGCCGGGTGGGATAAGAATTTTGTGCCTAGGGAGATGCAGTGAATAGGGAAATACGTCTCATCAGGGAAATACCTCTCATTAAAATTTTAAATAGGATTTTCATCTTCTAATTTCGAATTATCGTGTACTATGTTTCCTACTCTGGCACGGCAGCAAGGCGCGCCGGGGTACCCAGGGTGGGCTGGGAGACCTGTCTGAGACGCTTCGTCGGGCAAAAAACAATCATTAGTTTTCCGTAACTTTGGGGCGCTATCAGCATTGAGCCGAGGCAAAAGGGCTAGTGCACTCGAAAACAGTCACCGGTAACCCGATGGCTGGAAGACGAGATTTCGAGCGCGACGAAGTTATGGAACGACAAATGCACGTAAGTCTTCCGGGTGCCGTTATGAAGTACAGAATCTAGTTCGGCTATTCGGCGCGCTCACTCATGCTCGCCTTGGCCAGATTGGGTGAGTGCAATGAATTCCAGTCGGGCGCGAATTTCGGTTCTCATCGCAACTGCCAACACCATGACCGGGGAACTGCTTGCAGGAGCACTCAACCGGCAGCCGCGCTTCCGCGTAGTTGCCCGTCCGACCCGGTCGGTCGAAGTGCTTGAATCGGTACAATCATCCGATGTTGACGTCGCCCTGATTAGCGCGACGTTGGCGGACGGGCCGCTGAGCGGCCTTTCCGCCTTGCGCTCGCTCCGGGCAGAATCTTGCAAAGTCCAGCCGGTCATCTTGCTGGATCACTTCGAAGCTGACTTGGTCATCAACGCCTTTCGGGCGGGAGCCAAAGGCATCTTCTACCCGTCGGCGTCTCCCTTCCGAATGCTGTGCCGATGCGTCGACCGCGTCCATGCCGGGCAGGTATGGGCCGGGTGCAAAGAGCTCGCGCTGGTCTTAGAGACCCTCTCGCAGCTTGCGCCGTTGCGGGTCGTGAACGCCGACGGAATGCGAATGCTGACCAATCGAGAAGAAGAGGTGGTCCGATTATTGGCGGAAGGACTGCAAAATCGCGAAATCGCCCGTGAGCTGAACCTGAGCGAACATACGGTCAAGAATTATCTGTTCCGCATCTTTGACAAGTTAGGTGTCTCAAGCCGAGTCGAGTTGGTACTGTACGCCATCAGCAGCGCCAATCGTGCGCAAAAGACTGCGGATGAATCAAGCCGAAGCAAACCGTCACTTAACGCCCCCGCGCTCAGCTCAGACTCAACCTTTGCCGATATACGCTCTCCGCAATTTTGATGAAGCTGCGAGTGTACTATTCCCTGTTCATGGGAATTTCCGGTGGAGAGAGGTTCGACGTGGACTGCGCCAGACGCCAACCAACAAAACCGACTTACGTTCTTCGCCAATCGCTCCAAATCCCGCCGCGCCGATTGCCTGTCTGTTTGGCCTCGGGAGCGCGTTTTCACAGATCTTTCCCGCCCGCCGACCGGTGGATCTCTTCGTGGGCTATTCCTACGTCAATGCCGATACGGGAGCGTTGCGCCAGAGCCTGAACGGCTGGTCCACGTCGTCTTCCATCAACTTTCGCCGCTGGCTTGCGCTGGAGGGTGAAGTCAGCGGCCACTATGACGGAGTGGACGGGAGCAGCCATAGCTTCGCCGCCGGGCCGCGTTTCAACTTCCGGCCCTTCTTTGTCCATGGGCTGTTCGGCGACGACCACTGGACGGGAGCTTCGGGCACCCCCTCTGTTGTGACGCCTACCTACGCAAACGCTCTCTGCGAACATGAGTGCGGGGACCATTGACATCACGCCGGCTCCATCATCGTCGTCGGGCTCGCAGGACAGCTTCTTGATGATCTTTGGCGGAGGCGCACAGTGGAAGGTTGCGCCTGGCTGGTCGGTGCGCGCCTCAGTCGATTACGTGGGCACGCATCATGATCTTGGCTCCGGCAGTTGGCAGAACAATATGCGTGTGGGCGGCGGCATCGTCTACACGGTTCGCGGCCGGAACCCGGTGATTGCTCGCCAGTAAGGGCCGTTGCGTA
>WNFY01000351.1_pt1 | contig 40762 bp, 29 predicted proteins | sample 5400091 | NCBI WGS metagenome assembly WNFY01 (sample SAMN13153364, study PRJNA577476) | soil metagenome | isolation source: 60 cm soil or saprolite under grassland replicate 1 | place: USA:California | collected 2016-06-15 | reverse complement strand
GTTATCCACCATCTTCAATACAAAGTGGTGGAGAGAGCTGTGGGAAACTGGCCCATGTGGTGGAAAACATCGCGCCGGTCTCCAGAGATGTATGAGGCATGCATGTGGCATAAAATTTATCCCACTTAACTTCGAGGAAGTGCGAGGGGTGGGTCGCTGAGTCCTGGTGTCCCACCACCGCATCCATCTGGAAGGTGCGCGGCATGCCGTAGTGTACAAAGTCTGCCGTGTTGCCGATCCAGGTGGACAGGGCCGAGAACAGGATGAAGCCCACCAGCATGCATAGCATCATGAGACCCAGGAGCACTGACCAGTGCAGACGGTACCTGGCACGAGGCGATGGGGCAGGATGCGCCTCAGTTGTACGACGATAACGCCGCACCGTGCTGCGTGGGAGACGGGCATCGCCAAGCCCTTCATCGATCTGCGAGGAGCAAGAGCGTCGGGCGGGGATGCGCGTGGGTGCGGCGGCGCGATCCTGGTTCTCCTGCTCGTCAGTGACGTAGGGCTCATCTTCCGGGTGCAGGCTGTAGGAGTGCCCGGCGTGGTGCCGGGACGCTCCTTGCGATGCTGGGCGTGGCGTCTGTGGAGGGGGTGCCTGACGAGAAGCATGCACTGATGTATGCGCACGCGCAATGCGGTAGGTGGGCGGGCTCATCGGCTCCTCTAGATCGACGTCCCAGGGGCCACGCTGTTCTCGTACGGGTTGGTGTGCTGCGGTTGATGTCGTCCGTTGGGTCATGGCTGTACCTCCTTTACAGGTGCTTGTGCGTCTCGCTCTGTACGGTGCCTGGGACAAAAGCGAACACGTGCATTTTTGGGAATGCTGGTCGTGCACTCAGGACAAAAGTAGCTGGCTCCACAACTGGTGCAAAGGTACTTTCCCATCTCAAAGGTAGCGTGCCACTGGTGCCGATCAAAAAGCTGGCAGTCGTTGGTAGCCAGCATCAGACGTGCGGGCGATGGCTTGCTCATGAGGGGGTGCCCTCCTGCTCTTGCTGGTGTCCAGTGAGTCGGGCGTACTCCTGTTGCACGTGCAGAAGCAGTGCCCACACCCGCTCTTGTTGCGTGTGGGTGGTGATGATCAAAGGGCGCACCAGTTCGGAGAGGTCGGCTACCACGGGGACGTTCCTTAGCAGCCCTTCGAGCCAGAGCCCGACCGCCGTCCAGTTGATCACAGCTTCATGCAGGTCCATACCGACCTGCTCTAAGCCTTCGGCCACGGTGCAGGGCGGGTAACGCAGGCGATTGCCAACCAGGAAGTAGTGCGCATAAGCACTCTCTTCATGGGAGAGAGCAAGAAAGGCCATCGCTACCGCCTGGAATGCTTGTGTCATCCGACAACTGTCCAGATCGGCGGGAAGCGCCTGCGCAAAGGAGGCCCATTCCTTGGGCTCCTGGTTCCTGCTGCACAGGAGCGTACAGGGCCGCCAACGGGTGTCCAGGAACGGGACGCAAGCGGGTGAGCAAAGGACCGTTGGGGAGAGGGACGCCCTGCTCGTTGCGAAGGGGAACGCCGTTAGGTGGAAACATCGGATCGTTCTCCTTCCTAGATCGTCTTGCCCTGGACAATGCGCGTGGCATCCTCTGCCGAGAGCAGGCCGTCCTGGTAGTCTTCGTTCACCTCGTTGATGGCGTCAGGATCGTCATGGCAGGAACAGGTCGGGTCATCACAAAAAGGACGTTCAGGAGTGTGGACTTCATAGTCCACCGGGATGACGGGCACAACGGTATATTCTTCGTCATCGTCAAGAGGTTGATAAGGGTTGCGTGGCATCGGGTGTTTCCTTTCGTGGAAACTAACCCTGGCCTCATAGCACACCTATCATGAGTGCTATACTGTGATGTGAGGACCAGGATGGTTTAACAGTCGACTGGTTACTCATGACCGGTAGGAAGTTGCAACTTCCTACCGGTACTTCTAAAGCACTACAAGTTCTTATGTTTCGTACCTACAAAGAAAGCACTATAAATCTCGCAATCCGCTCTGCTCCAAGGTCCAGTTCTCCCTATATCCGAGATAATAACTGTTACTTCAAGAATAAATAACAGTTATTTGCTCTTAATTCTAAACGAAAATAACTGTCGTATCAAGAGAGAAGACAGTTACTTACGGCTAGTTGAAGGCTGTGATAAAATAACTGCTAAGTTATAAAGCGATCAAGGAGATAGCATGCGTAGAAGAGACCTCATCACGTCAAGGGAGGCAGTGAAGTTATTTGTCGAGGCAGACCTGTCAGAAGCCACCTTCCGCCGTAGAATACGACAGGGAGTAATTAAGCCAGAGCTAGAGGAGGGACGGGAGCGCGGAGCCATGTATCCAAGAGATCAGGTACTGGCAGCCATTTCACGAAGTACAGGAAAAAAAGTACCCAGGCAGAAGGCTCAAGAAAGTTCAGGAGCTACCGATTGGGTGCAGGCAAGCGATTTGCCTTATCTACTAGCTCTCGATTATGAGATGTATGGCATAGAAAATACGGTGGATATCTCCATTACCCACGCGTGGTGGATCAAAAACCCATATATGTGCCGAATTCTTTTTGACAAAAATGATAGGCACAATATATGGGGGGCAATTACTGTCATGCCCATGGAAGAAGCTACTATATTCAATCTCTTAAACGGTACGATGCAGGAGAAACAAATAACAGCGGATGACATTCTGGAATACAAAGATGGGGGCAAGTACTATGCTTATGTTCCCTCTGCCGTTATTAAGCCAGAGCATCGTCAATCTTTCACGCTTCTCATCGGGAGCATGCTTGATTTCTGGTGCGAGCAGTATCCACAAGTGCAAATCATCAAGCTCTACGCGTTTGCAGCAAGCGATACCGGATGGGATTTGATGAAGAAGCTCTTCTTTTCACCCCGCTATGATTTAGGGGAAAATGCGTTTGAGTTAGATCCTTATAAGCGCAACCCGTCTAAAATTGTGAGGGCTTTTCAGCAGTGCTTACAACAGAAAGAGCAGAAGATTTAACAAGAGATAGGGAGCATCAAAATGTTATACTTCGTCTATGAGCTCCCAGACTTCCAAACCAATGTTACACGTTAGGTTGGAATCACCAACACGGGCTTCAGTGCACAACGGATCTATTTGATAAGCCGCAAGGAAAACGGTTGCGATTTGTCTTAGATGTAAGCAAATCCAACTTGCCTATATTTGCTACTTACTAAAGATGCTTTAGCAAAATGGCGATATATATAATATATAATATAAGAAGAGCGCTACTCCATTTTTAAACGGTCATTATAATATGCGGCTTATTGGGCGATAGCGCAAACGCCTTGTTCTTAAGCGCGTATTGTTCACTTAAATCTATAGCTAAGAGGTCATTTCACAACAAGTGTTCATAGATAAATGTAACTGTCGTCTAGTGCTAAGCTAGTTGACAAAATATAGATTTTTAGCTAAAGTGGTAAAGAAGGGATCTTTTGGTACATTTAGTGAGGATTAGATGACATGCCATTTATCAAAAGTAATAATCAGGCGAATTCGAACCTCTCAACCGACATCAGGAATATTTTTGTCGGACGAGCTAATGAAGTGAATTTCTTTATACGAGAAATTCTCCAACCTGATGATCCTAACTACAACATCATTTCTATTTGGGGTCATCCTGGGGTGGGTAAATCTACCTTATTGACTAAACTAATAGATATAGCTCATGAAGCAGATTTTAGAGATTACTGTTTGGCAGCTCAGGTAGACGAAAGACAAGCAACGCCTTCCAGTATAATGGAAAAATTTGCTGACCAGCTCCGCATTGCTGGTTACCCCCTTGTTGATTTTGAGCAAGCTATATACACTTATAATGATGCTATACGAAGTCTGCGAATGAGTCAAGGCATTGAACGGAAAATATTCCTAGAGGAAGTCATATTTGACACTGCTAATTCTGCTTTGAAAAATAGTCTGAGTTTGCAGATGTACCCAGGAGAGAGAACAGAACCAGTTATTCAAAATTTCGAGGGATCATCATATCGCTATCGTCAACTTTTCAAAGATATCGAAAGAATAGATGATCCCATTGCTGAATTGACTAATGCTTTTATCAGCGATCTTAACCGTTTGTCTAATACCACTGTCGCTCTAAGTTCTAAGATAGCAAAACATCAGAGAAGAGTATTACTTTTTTTTGATGCTTTTGAACAGTTAGCTGCTGATGTTATTCCTTGGCTATTGGATTATTTTTTAGAAGCTAACATTAATCCAAATATCGTACTGGTAGTGGCTGGGCATGCGCCCATCGAACGCTCTTCTCAGAGCTATCAAAGGCGTTGGCAGAAGCACAAGGGTACTGTTTATCCGATTTTTTTGGATAGCTTTACAGAAGATGAAGCTCATGATTATTTCAGCGTTCAAGGTATTACTGAACCAAATCGCATTTCCACATTATTGCGTCTATCTGGAGGATTGCCATATTCTTTGAGTTTGTTAACTTCCAATACACACGGAAAGATAGATGTCACAAAAGATGTGGTTAACAATTTCTTACGTGGAATACCTGAAAACGAAGAAGTAAAAAGAAAATTAGCATTAGAAGCGGCCCTTTTGAGTAGGCCATTTAACCAGGATGATTTAAAAGCTTTTACCTATGTGCCAGAGGAAGATAGACCCACTTTATATCGTTGGTTGTGTGAACAGCCTTTTGTGCATAGCAATCCGCTGGATGGAAGGCACAATTATCATGATCTAGCACGGAGCAATTTTAGTCGTCTTCTCTACCAGGATTCTCCTGATCAGTGTCAAAGCATAAGGGAAGCTTTAGTTCATCATTATCAGTATCTGCTCGATAAAATCACAGCAGAAACAGGTAATGAAATATATAAGACTGCCGAATGGCTAGAACTTGTACTAGCATTAACATATCAATTACTTTTGTTGCCAGACGAAGAAAATCACATTAATGCTATCGAGAAAATCTTAGAAGCCTGTCGATACACCAATGCTAAACAAGATGGGAGATTAATCAGACTTCTGCGCGGGATCGCGGAGGATGAACCTACAAATATAGCCAACACTCATGCAAAGCAATTTGCCAAGTATCTTATACAATATATTGAGACCAGCCCGAACAAGCGCGTGCTAGAATTTCTTGCAGTGACAAGTTTCTTTATAGAAAAACTGAGCCAAAGAGCGCCTTTTAAACCTTTTCTGTTAGCTCGTATTTATTATGATAGAGGATGTACTTATGCTTCTCTTAAGAGATATGAACAGGCATTTGCAGATTTTAATCGATCTATCGAACTCAACTCTTCTTTTGATCAGATCTATGTTTCTCGTGGGGAAATATATGAAAAATTGAAAGACTACAATAATGCGCTTGTTGATTTTGGCAGTGCTCTTCAACTTAATCCTAACAACAACCTAGCACTTCTATCGCGCGGTCAAATTTATCAATCTATGGAGCATTATGAAGATGCATTATGCGATTTTGAACGTGCTATTGAATTGAGCACGAAACTCAAGCGTCTAAAGCCCCTATTATATATGCTTAAGGGTCAGTTGCTCTACGATATGAAAAGGTATAAGGATGCCTGCGATTCTCTCACTGAAGGATTGATGGGAGACCCGGAACTTGGCCCTTGTTGGGAATTACTTGCGCGAGCTTATCGATACTTGTATCCTTATCAAGAAATTCCTGGACTACTGAAAACTCTTTCTGTACCGAAAGCTGACTCTGTATCAGTAGTTATTTGCCGTGCTGAGGCTATAGGTGAAATAGGCCATCTTGAAGAAGCAATCCTGGAGCTGACTCGTATCATTGATCTAGACTCACAAAATGTTAGAGCTTTAATTGCACTTGGGCTTACTTATGGTAGACTTAAACGTTATGAAGAGGCGATAAGCAATTTCACACTTGCTTTTAAATTCGACTCCAAAAACGTCAAAGCATTCAATTATCGAGGTCAAACTTACAACCACTTGAAGCGCTACACAGATGCTTTGCACGATTTTAACAGTGCTTTGGCGAATAAACCTGATGATGTTACTCTGCTCGTTTTTCGCTGTCAAACATATCGTTATATGAAGCAGTACAAGGAAGCGCTGAGAGGTCTTGATGACGCTTTGAGACTAGATGCAGATTTTGAGCATGAAATCCTAGAGGAAAGAGGGAAAGTATTGCGGGTCATGGGGAGAAGCAAAGAAGCTTCTGTTGCTTTCATAGAAGCATTGAAAACTAAACCGACTTGCAGTGAGTGTTGGATCAATTTGGCAAGAGAGTATGGAAATTTATATCCTTGTAGAGAGATTCCAAGGCTACTTCGTGAGATATCAACCTTTGATGATAAAAACTCTTCAGTAGTGGCCTGTCGTGGTATATCTATGTATACTGCGAAATGCTATGAAGAAGCTCTAATAGAACTCACCTGCGCAATTGAGATCGATCCTGATGATAAACAGGCCCTTCTGGCACGTAGTCGGACTTACAAATATTTCCATCTCTACCAGCAAGCAAGACAAGATCTTGACCAGATTATAAAACAAAGTGACTATGTAACACATCTGGTGCAACAGGAAAAGGGTTCAATATTGCAGGAGTTAGGGAAGAATGAAGAAGCTCTCGAAGTTTTCATAGAAGCATTGAAAACTAAACCGACTTGCAGTGAGTGTTGGATCAATTTGGTAGTGACATATGAACTATTGGAGGGACGAAGCGGAACAGTTCAATGGTTGAGAGAACTTTCCCTACCAGGTATTAGTAGAGAGATAACACTCGCTAGCCGTGTCAATGCTCTGAGACAAACACACTATCATGGGGAAGCTCTCCAAATACTTACTGATGCTCTAAAGCTCAGGCCTAATGACTTTAAAAATATGATTATTCAAAGCCAAGTCTTCAGTGAATTGAAGCTTTATGGAAATGCTCTAGCCACCTTAACTGAGGTTCTAAAATATAAGCCAAATGATGCAGAGGCTATTTTAAACCGAGGCCAGGTTTACTATCACATGAATCGCCCTAAAGAAGCACTGAAGGATTTTGACCTTGCGATGAAGTTGGATTTAGATCTTGAACATGAAGGCCAGGAAGGGAAAGGATTAGCTTTTTACTCTTTGCAAAGATATCAAGAAGCTGTTAGCGCATTTTCTCGTGCATTGAAGGTCAAACCGACTTGTAAGGAGTGTTGGGAGAAATTAGCTTATACATACGAAGCATATTTCACTAAAAGCGCCGTGCCTGAGTTGTTGAGGCAAGTACCAATACCTGATATCGACAAGGCTTTAGCAATTGCTAAACGCGCTCAAGTTATGAGTTCCCTGAAATATTATCAAGATGCACTTACAGATTTGAATTACGCTTTTTCACTTGACGAGATTGCAGTAAGCAATTTTTCCACTGCTCGTGGTTTAATACATAGTTATCTTAAACATTATGCTGAAGCTATCGAATGCTATGAGCAAAGCTCAAAGTATCAAATAAGTTATCAGAACTTGTACAATATTGCAGTCGTCATGGTTCGTTGGAAGGATTTTCCTGAAGCTAGAGAGTATTTCGAAGCCGCCCGTGAGGCTCTCCTAGCTCAGATCCATACTATTAATCGTGTAGATGCTATTTATGGCTTGGGTGGATTGGCGGTTCTCACTGGTGATATTACTAAAGCATTGGACTATCTGCATCAAGCCATCCTAATTGATAGGCAAAGAGTTGTTGATTGGGCAAAGCATGACATAGCATGGTTGGCTTTACGTTCTGATAAACGTTTTAAAATTCTAATTTCGAATGAAGAACAGGAGAACGGAGATGAGCTAGTTTTTTATTGGAGTGCAAATGAAGAGCAGCACCACAATGTTAAGAAAAAATCTCTTGACTTGAAATCTCCAACTGAGCTTATTGCTCCTAAGCCACAATCCTTCAAAGTTTTTTTATGCTACTCTTCTGATGACAAAGCTGCTGTCCATACCCTGTTTCATCGCTTACATGCTGACGGTATTGATCCTTGGTTTGATGAAAAAAGTTTATTACCGGGGCAAGATAAGGAAATGGAAATTCAGAAAGCTGTACGTTCCTCTGACGCAATAATAGTGTGCCTCTCATCCAACACACAAAATGCCGGATATATTCATAAGCAAATCTTATATGCACTAGATATAGCCGATGAGCAGCCAAATGGCGAGATATTTCTCATTCCAGCCAGATTAGAAGAGTGCAACATACCAGAAAGACTTGGCAGATTGCAAACTGTTAATCTCTTTGACGAGGATGGTTATGAGCGCTTGATCATGTCATTGAAATCAAAATTCCCCAGATTCAATACATCAAATTAAATTCGGCACTACAAACAAACTGTAGTACCTAGCATACAAGGATAGTGAATGTCCGACAGACATTCTAGCACTACAGCAGAGGATAAAAAAAGATGAATACTGATCAACCACATACCAGCAATCTTGTGACTCAATCCTCTTTACACGTTTTCCTGTGTCATTCTTCTGGTGATAAGCTAGCTGTACGTAATCTCTACCAACGTTTAAGAGCTGATCACATAGATGCTTGGCTTGATGAGGAAAAACTATTACCTGGGCAGGATTGGCATTTAGAAATTCGCAAAGCTGTGCGAAATAGCCATGCAATTATTATCTGCCTCTCACAAGCTTCTACTACTAAGATTGGCTTCGTCAATAAGGAAATTAAGTATGCGTTAGATGTTGCAGATCAGCAACCAGAAGGAGCTATCTTTATTATTCCGCTCAAGCTAGAAGAATGTGTCGTTCCTGATCGACTTCGTGCATGGCAGTGGGTAAACTTCTTTGAGCCTAATGGTTATGAAAAATTAATGCTAGCGTTACAAGCACGTGCACAAGCACTTGGGATATCTTAAAAAGATCCTTTTTGAAAGGTAAAATCAACCCATTCCGTTTGAAACCCCCAAAGCCTAAAAAGTCCATTGAGGACGAGGGCACCCGATCACTTTGCATCTGACCCTCCCTAAATGCTTTACGTCTGAAAACATAGAAATCGCACACATTGGCCATTAGAATATCAAAAGCCTACCCTTTGGTTCCTTGATTTATTGTCCCACCTCTTATATACTAAGGGTACTTTCCCCAAGAAAGTACAGGTACCAGGTTGGTACTGCGCTAGAGGAGCATTTGATGTCGGAACAGCCAGAATTTGAAGATGTACCCGTATCGTCAGCGACGTCGGAACAGTCAGAACCAGCAGACACACAAAAAGCAGACACTATCCCAACTGAGGATACTGAAACGGGTAACGAGGACCCACAGCCAGCAGTACCGAGCAGTGCACCTCCTACCGAGGATTTTGAGGCTGGCGTACTGGCACAATTGGATAGCCTGTATCGCACAGCACTGCGCATGACGAATAATCCGCAAGAGGCCGAAGACCTGGTACAGGAGACGATGCTGAAGGCATTCCGTTTCTCGCATACATACCAACCCGGCACCAACCTGCGGGCATGGCTGTTCCGTATCTTGAATACATCAGCGATCAATCGCTATAGGAGAAACGCGACCCACCCCACTCCTTCATCGCTGCCCGAAGGTGAGGAATTCTACCTCTACAATCAGATCAGGGACTTAAGTGGACAGGAACTGTCGCAGGGAGCTGAGGAAGAGGTCTTAAACAGATACCTGGACGAGGATGTCTATAAGGCCTTGAACGATCTCCCCCCTAATTTCCGTATGGCCGTCGTCCTGGCCGATATTGAGGGACTCTCCTATAAGGAGATCGCCGAAGCATTGCAGATTCCGATTGGGACAGTCATGAGTCGCATTTCACGCGCGAGGCGACAATTACAGAAATCGCTCTGGCAGTATGCAAAGGAGCGTGGCTATGTGAGATCGGAAGCTTCGTGAGGTGAATATATTAACGTAAAAGGGAGAGAAAGTCCGCAGGGCGACCGCAAGGGTCAGCCCCTACAAAGATCCGCAACCCCCTCAGGCAACCGTCGTTGTCTTTGTAGGGGCCGACCCTTGCGGTCGCCCTGCAGGCGGTGCAAACAATTGACGCCCACCCTCTTCCTCGTAGAAAGAGCCAGCAAGCTTGCGCATCTTTTCACAAAGACCCCCGAGGCTGACGCAGAGCATCAGAGCCAACACGTGTGATTCGCACATTCACGCAGCGGCGATCCATTACGTCGACGGTGCGTGTTACCAACCCTTTCCGTTCGAGGCGAGCAACTGCTTTCGTGGCAGCTGCTGAACTTACTCCAAGAGCAGAGGCAACTTCACCGACAGACCAATGTTCACGTTTAGCTAGAAAGCCAAGCACTTCCAGTTGACGTGGTGTAATGCTGTTAGATACCCGGCGTAATGTAGTCATGCACTTTTTCTCCTGCAATGGTATTCATCAATACACATACCATGGATATGTGTTCACAGAAGGGACGCATTGCAGAAAAAAATCGGGTACCTGGAGATATCTGGCATAGGAATCGTTGCCAGGTCGATGGAGTTGTTACAAAGGCAGCGATAGATCCGATTGCGATCCGGACTCTATCTGTTCCTGTTGTGCCTGTACCCGGAGCAGAGTAAAGGCAAACACACTTCCATCGCCTTCACGACCACTACTTTCCACCCAGATGCGCCCCCCCATCGCCTCGACCAGTTGTTTGCAGATATATAATCCCAACCCGGCACCGCGCGTGGGACTATTCATATCTCGTTCAAGGCGCACAAAGCGTTCAAAGAGGCGCTGCTGATCTTCAAGCGGTACCCCAAGCCCGTGATCGCAAACGCGCACAATTACATAGAGAGGATGAACTTCAGATGTGATCTCGACGCCCGATCCAGGCGGGGAATATTTCAAAGCATTACTTACCAGGTTCAGCAGAACCTGGCGTAAGCGCATATTGTCAGATATCACATATGTAGAAGGTACGATATCGACCTGCATCACACGTCCTTCACGCCTGGTCATCGCTTCGAGAATTTCTAGCACATGCGCCACCGATTCACGCAATGAGATAGACTGTAATCTCACATTCTCCACATCAATCCTTACGCGGCTGGCGTCCAGGATATTTTCAACCAGCAGAGTAAGCTCATCGCAGCCACGACCGGCCCTGGTGATAAAATTGGCACGCTCCTCGGTTGAAAGAGAAGTATTATACTCACCAAGCAGTTCGATATAGCCCTGCACGGCTGTCAGTGGCGTACGTAACTCATGAGACGCGGTAGCAATAAATTGATCTTTGAGAGCATCCAGTTCCTTCTGGCGTTCATATGCCAAACGCAATGCCATAGTGATCCTGGCATTCTCTAACGCTGAAGCACATTGATTGGCAAACATCTCCAGCACATGAGTTTCTTCCTTTAGAAAGAAATGTGGACGCGCATAGGTCAATACAAGCAATCCCACACGTTGCTCACCGTTTTGTAAAGGGAGCCATGCGTAGGGGAAGTCTGGCACCTGTGTCAGGCATGGAGGGCCATCGAGCGAAGGAGCACTCTCGGCATCATGTGGATTATCTCTGGCCTCGTAAAACCAGGGATACCAATCCAGTTCTTGCCGCGGTTCCAGAGTATCCAGATGCGTAAGATAGGGACCAGACCCGACAGCGGTAGCTGAACGCAGCACACACTTCTTCTGATCGTACAGCCAGATCTCAGCGCCAGCCAGAGCGGCAGAAGCCGCAACGCTGGCATAGATACTTGCAACTTCCTCGACTGATTGAAAAGTAGTTCCTACCATCGTACTGGCCTGGTACAGGCTATTGAGAAGTGCCGCATGTTGGTTCGCACGCGCATATAAGCGGGCAGTTTCCAGGAGCGAAGAGAAACGTGTCAGGATTAATTGTATAATTTCAAAATCCGGGCCCGCATATGGCTGCTGATCTCCGCGTTCGCCTAGCACCAGCAGTCCAATCATCCTGCCTTGTGCTCGTACAGGAACCAGCAGAAGATCATTGGCGAGAGATGAATCTGACACAAGATAGCGATCTAATCCTCCTGGGAACTCCTTTTTTGTTCCTACTACCGCGCTGAGTAATAATGGTTTCTGTGCGCAAGCAATCCGCTCAATGGCAGGCAGTTGCACATCTAAACAATCACGATACTCCTTACGCGAAGATTTTAAGGCAGTCAACAAATGATCCAGTAGTCGCTGCCGATTTTCATCCGCGGAATCTTCTTTGATAGGAGGAGAAGCACAGTAGGAACCCGTCCCTTCATCGAGCGCAAAGAGACAAACCTGGGGAGTCTCGAACGTTTGTGTAGCAGCTAGAGTAAAAAGGCGCGATACGTCCTCAACACTGAGGACCCCATCAATAGGCAAAGCAGGGGATTCAATGATTCGTCGGTAGTAACGAAGTTCATTGAAAAAGAGACGTTCTGTAATTGCTTTTGCGGCCCACCAGGCACACGGTGCCAGCACGGCACTGAAGGCCGCAACATAAATAACCGTCTGCGTAATAGTGCTGTTGAGTAAAAAACTACTTAACGTAACGACCAGGTAACAGAGAACAGCAAGAAAGATAATGCCCACCAACCAGGCTACTGCACGACGGACGTAGGCATCAAGTACAAGTATTTGATAGCGCAGGATCGAGTAGCCTAGCGATAAAGGTAAAAGCAACACAGAAAGCGTACTCAATTGTGGATCTACAACATATGCACTGGGGTGCAATACCTCTGGTAATATGGTCAGGACCAGAAAAGGTCCAAGGGAAAGAACAACACCACTCACAAACAAACGAAGTTGTTGCCGCTCACGTAATGATGATTGATAGTATGAAATGAAGACCGTTATTAAGGTACTTACTAATACGATCCCAGAGTAGATGGAAACAAATATATTTTGCCACGTTGGCAGCGCGTACAATCTTGCATTCAGAAGAGAGAAAAAATTTCCCACAATACAGTAAGCAAAAATGAATACCGCGTAACAACGTACTAACAGTAAACGTCGGCTTACAGCAGGAGTTCTGGAGAGGCGCTCTATGTTTGCAGGTACAGAGATTTCAAGGTAGTTCCGAGGAAAAAGCAGGAGCAAGACCGAACATAGCATCAAAGCCAGAGAGGCACACACACCAGAAAGCTTGGTAAAGAATTGATCGCCTGCCACAGCCGCTGTCTCTAATGCAAAAGGTACCATTGCAGTGCAGGAAAAGCAAAACAGTACCATCGCAACCAGGCGATCACGAGCATATAACCAGACAAGGGCCCCCACTGCAAGAAAGGCTAAAGCGATAAACGCGGAGAAGCCATAGGAAAGCGACAAAAGTAGAGTCATATGAGGTAAGCTTACAGCATTTGCAATAAGCAATACAGCATAAATAACCACAGCAACAAAAATTGTCAGGAGACGCTTGCCCTTCACTCGCAACCAGTGCATATTTTTTATCATCAAATATTTCCTCTTACTCATTGCGCTATAAATACTTGAAGGACGTGCTTATGAGAAGCCCAACAAGAGGCGTAATGCATGAGAAATAAATTGCTGAGCTTCAATCTTCTTTAATTGATCGCGGGCCCGCTCTCGGTATAGCAGACAGATACCCCATGTGGCCATTATACCTTCCTGGAGCAAATGTAAGTTTGCAGCTCTCTTCTCGTCAGCAGATTCTATAAAATGAAAATCACATCCAGATTGCGCAGCTAAAACTACGGGCAATGTTTTTTTGTTACGCACCAGGTCTGTTTTGCTATATTTTGAAAAAGATGCACTTTCGTCGGTGGACTGAGCAGCAAACTTACCTTGAAGAAGATAATACAAGTCATGACAATCATTGTCAAGTTGATGAGAAATACCCAAAAATTGTCCCAGGAGAGAAAATTGCTCACAGACCTCATCGCCTGCTCCCGCGCTCAGAGCTCCCATGCGACAGGCCATGCGCATCAAGGACCCGGCCTTCTCGGCTGCAATTTCGATGCACTCTTCAGCAGTCAATTGTTGCGCCGCCTTTTGTTCTGCCAGCAAATCTCGTTGCTGACCGAGAGTAGCAACCAGAAGCGACTCTTGCAAGGTATCAAGTAAGCGCAAAATATATGTCGCAGGAAATCCAGGCTGCGCAATGGAGAGGATTATACGCTGTGCCAATGTTAAGAGTACCGTCGAAACATTCAGGACACGAGCAGGTCCCAGCTCTTTTACTATCGGTGTCTGATCTTCGTCCTCTACATCATCAAGCAGATCAAGGGCGCAAATAAAACATTCAACTGCTACAGCAACACTACTCGCACAGACGGGATCCATATCAGGGGCAACATTCAAGGCAATGAGTAAAGTCAGGAGCGACCAGGAACCAGCGGGCACAGGTGTATCCGCATCAGTCTGACCTGGATCAAAGAGCTTGCCAGTTTCCTGTAAAGCGCGCAGCACATCCACCCGTAGCACAGGATGCAAAGTATCCAAAAAGAGTTGAAGCCGCTCGCGCAATATACGTTGGTATACGTTGAACGGCCTCACAGGCCCCTGAGCATCATCCTTCACCAAAAACCTTTCTTGGAGGCCCACCTGCCTTCAGGCGGTGGGAGGAAAAGAAAGCTGCCGCAGCAGCGCATGGTTCGCGTCAATCCCCTCGCGGGGGAGAGGGAAGAAGTGCGGTCTTCCCTCTCTGGTTGAGAAATAGCCCAACCACCTCTTTTCCGCACAAAGTCAAGAGAAAACGCGAGATTTTGGAAAACTAGTTACGATACTACTACCGACCTGAAGCTTATTATCCGCCCCACCACGACAGGGAATTTTCTCGAAATCCCTCCAGAGACAGATGAGGTATCAGTTGCGTCACAACCCGCGCAACCGTGGGCGAAAATCCTTCACGTGCAATTACACGTTCAGTATCACTCGTCAGTTCCTTACGTAAAGCTTCATCACGAGAGACACGATAAACAAACTCCTGAATCTGGCGTTCTTCCATGAAGATGCAATCCTTTCTTGCATACTCTTGCAAAAGTCATGTGTGACCACGATCAACACACTACAACAAGACCATCATCTTTATAATACAGGTTGGAAGGCAGGAACTACGAGGAGGGGACACAATTTAGGCAATACTTAAATCTATCTATGATATAAGAATACGTCAAAATTACACAAAATGCAAGATATATCTTAAGATATGGGTATTTCCACATATGGAATTGTTGCAAATAACCATTGTTTTGCAGGTAGACTCTACAGTGACATGATTTGCCTGTGTCACATGGGTGTGGAGGTATTCGGCGCACGCAAGGCACGCCTCTACGAGTCCAGCTATTTTCTAAACAGGATGTACGTAATTGACTACCGATGATACACTAAGCAAGATGCAGAGTGGTACATGCTCTTCCTCGGCCTATGGCATAGAAATGACCGAGAGTTCACAATTGTGTCAACAACCCCTGGCTAAAGCGCAGGGGCTTGCATCTCCCCCGAAAGGGGATGCGATAGGCCGATTGACTGCGACCCGCCAGACAAGGATGTACCGAGACTGGCAAGAGAAGCACATTGCTTCTCCCGAATATTCTTAGCGGCATTGAGATCCGCGTTGAGTTGGTACCCACAGGAGCGGCAGTGAAACAAGGATTGCGAGCGACGATTATACCGATGTTGGAAGCCACAACGACTGCACGTCTGACTGGTATGTCTGGGGTCAACCTTGACCACCTGGAGACCTCGTGCGTCAGCTTTGTATTCGAGAAACGAGTACAGTTGGGCAAAACTCCAACTATGCAATCGGCGCTTGTTCTCAACATTCTTGTTCTTTTTGCCTCGTCCCATCTTGGAGGTTTCTCGAAGGTTCTTGAGATTTTCCAGGGCGATGGTTGCGCCTGCGGGGGTGTTCTCTACGATCCGTTTGGAGAGGACGTGATCATGGTCTTTGCGTCGCCGAAACTGTTTTCCAGAGAGCTTACGCAAGTGGCGTTTTGCGCTCCTGGTGCCTTTGGCTTGCAGTTTCCGTTTGATGCGAAAGGTGCGCCGGTCCTGTTCTTTCCACCGACGTTCTCCCAGGAATTGGCGAGTGCTGGTGACAGCGGGGCGATTGAGTCCCAGGTCCACACCAACCACCTCGTAAGAGGGTTCGACGCTTCGAGTTGGGATGGACACCACAATATGCAGAGTATAGCGACCCTTGCGGTAGCACAGATCGGCGCTACACGTCTTGTGACCAACGTACTGCTTCAGGTGATCAGGAACCGTGAAGGGCAATTCAACACGCCCATTGATAGTCGCCAGGTTACACGTGTTCGTGTCCCACTTGACCCAATAGGAGCGTTGATCATAGCGAATGCAGACCAGATCACTTTGAGGGCAGTGAACAGGCTTAAAGGGAGGAATGGGTTTTCCCTGTCTCTCGGCTTTTGCCACCTTCTTGGGGTACGCCTGTTCATGTTTCTGTTTCCACGAGAGCGCACTTTTGACGCTCTCTGTGGCTCTCACACGAGCAGCACAGACCAGTTGAGCAGGCAAGTCGGGATACTGCGAACGAAGGGGATAGTACGTGCGTTTATGCAACTCCACTCCATTGCTGCAAGCGGTCGTGAACCCAACACTTGCAACGGCATTGTAACAAGCGGTATGTTGCTCAAGCGTCATCCTGAGCGTGAGAGCCTGCTCAGGTGTGGGATTGAGTTGTACTACAATCGTTCTATCCATACGAAAAGTATATCATATATACGTCTCATTTGTCAAAAAAGTAGAGGTTATCCACCCCTACCCCAAAGAAGGAACGCTTCTTTCCTCCCCGATCTGAAGATACGGGGTTTCCAGAAGCGGAGGGTCTATGAAGATGAAGATCTTTATTCACTGCCCCCCCCATGATCCGCTCGGCATCTTGAGCAGTACGCGCATCGTGGTGGAACAGGGAGAATATGTCTGGATCGATCAAGAACGGGTAAATCATCTGGCTGAACAGTGGATAGCAGCTCTACCTGTACAAAACGAGCAGAATGAGGTCAACCAGCCTTTATGGGATGACCGCTATCACTTTCATGATGGCACAGAACGTACGGTGAACTGGATTCTCGTCCTTGATGCCTTGAATTTCTGCTTCTGGGCCGAGAAAGATCAGCCGCGCTGGTCCATTGATTACAAAGGTGAAATGCTGAACGGCTATTGGGCAGAAGCCGCTGCACTGACCCGCGCCGTCGAAGAAGGTCTCCCGCTCTGGGATGCAGAGTATTTGAGCACGATCAACAGTGAAACGGTCGCACATATTTTTCGTGGCACACAAACCATTCCTCTATTGCAACAACGTGTCGAGAACGCGCAAGAGGTAGGACGCGTCCTGCTAGCGCAGTATGAAGGTCAGTTTGTTCATGCTATTGAGCAGGCAGGGGGCAGCGCGGTAAAGCTCGTGCAGCAATTGATAGCCAGCTTTCCCTCGTTTCGTGACGTTGCCACCTATCATAGTCGCGAAGTACGTTTTTTCAAACGTGCGCAGATCTGTGCAGCAGACCTCGCCAACGCATTCAGCAATAAACAATGGGGGGAATTTACAGATCTAGATCAACTTACCATTTATGCTGATTATAAATTGCCTCAGGTATTGCGTCATTATAAAGTATTAGAGTATCATTCTATAGTGGCCGAACACATTGATCACGAGGACTTGCTAGAAGCTGGCAGCGAAGAAGAGGTAGAGATACGAGCATGCACTATCTGGGCATGCGAACTCTTACGACGCGCACTGCTGCAACGAGGCCGTTCCGTGACCAATACTGATATCGATCAGCGCCTCTGGTTGCTTGGTCAAAATATCACAGGGATGCGCCCATACCACCGTACACGCACTATCTATTACTAATAGTATTTCAATCCCCTCAAGGGAGGGCGGAAAAGCACAGGACCACTCCCGCTGAGGTGCAGTAGACTCATGTAAACCGAAACGGTCAAGTGGAAATGCACTAAGAGCTCAAACGAAAGATAGCTTAAAAAATTATGCGTTTAGATACATTATTGGCTGCATTGGAGCAACCGCCAACATATATACATAACGCTGAGCTTCTGCAAAGGCATGGAGAGATAACAGCGCTGGCTTACGATTCACGCACAGTCACAGTTGGGGGACTATTTATCGCTGTGCCAGGAGTTCATACCGATGGCAGGCGCTTCTTAGGCGACGCCATGCAGCGAGGGGCAGTGGTCGCCCTTGGAGAGCCATTACAGGAGCCACTTGCTGTGCCGCTTCCCTATATCGAAGTCTCGGATGTACGTACCGCCCTGGCCAATCTCGCCTGCGCCTTTTATAACTATCCCGCGCAGCATCTCTGCACCATTGGTATCACGGGTACTGATGGGAAAACAACCACCGCAAATCTGATCAGCACCCTCCTGGAGACTGGCGGAAAACGCACAGGGTTGATGACTACCGCAAATTTTAAGATCAGCGGACAGGAGTGGGAGAACGCCACGCGGCAGAGCACCCTCGAAGCGCTGGAGATCCAGCAGTTTCTCCGCCGCATGCTTGATGAGCATGTAACACACACAGTCATCGAGGCGACCTCGCATGGGTTGGAGTTACACCGCGTCGATGGCTGCGCGTTTGATGTTGGCGTGGTGACCAATATTACCCATGAGCACCTGGATTTCCACAAAACGTTGGATGCTTACCGCCGGGCCAAGGCACGCCTCTTCGAGATGCTCGATAGTAGCCGTGATAAGGGACGCGGACTGCATCCTGTAGCTATTCTCAATCGTGATGATGTCAGTTACGAAATACTGAAACCGTATTGTCGCGTGCCCATCCTCGACTACGGGATCGATACACCCGCCGCAGTGCGTGCAGTCGACCTCCAACTCAATCCGTACAGTACCAGCTTTCGCGTCATTCTTCCTGATGCCGAAGGCCATATTGAGACACCGCTGGTCGGACGCTTCAACGTAAGCAATTGCCTGGCGGCGATTGCAGCCGCGTACAGTCAAGGAGTTTCGGTTGCGGCTATCGCTCGTGGTCTGGCGACAGTCAAGGGTGTGACAGGACGAATGGAGCGTATTGATGAAGGGCAACCATTTGCCGTTATCGTCGATTATGCTCACACGCCCGATAGCTTACAAAAAGTGCTGGCGACCTTACGACCATTGACGAAGGGCAAATTGCTGGTCGTCTTTGGTTCCGCAGGCGAGCGAGATATCCAGAAACGCCCGGTGATGGGACGAATTGCCGCACAGATGAGCGATTTTTTCGTTATTACAGATGAGGACCCACGCGACGAAGACCGTGAAGCTATACTGCGCGAGATCGCAACTGGCGCTGAGGTCAGCGGTAAACGTCAGGGGACTGATTTTCTCTGTATTGCAGACCGTACCCAGGCCATTGCCGCCGCATTTGTGCGTGCACATCCAGGAGATACGGTACTATTAGCAGGCAAAGGCCATGAGCAAAGTATTATTATAGGGAGAGAAAAGCTGCCCTGGGATGATCGCAGGGCAGCACGCGAACAATTGCAAAAGATTACATTCTCGTAGGAGCAGATGACCTTCTCTCCTACTTAAATTACACTCTAGTTACTCTGTATGCTGATATCACGTCTGAATAAGTGGCACATCGAAGCCTGGGAGAATATATGCTACCGATCTGGTTACTATTTATTTTTATTAGCTGTGCGGCTACGAGCCTCCTTCTCTGCTACGTAGCCAAAACGCTGTTCCCTAAATTTCGTAGCGGTGAACATAAACCTGGCACGCATCGGCCTGATCTCCCTTCTGGTGGACGCACCGATCAGCCTGCTGGTGGACGAGAGATCAAGACGATAGAGCTCCCCCTTGTGGGAGGTCCGGCATTTACCCTGGCAATCGTCTGTACCGGCATTGGAGCTGGCTATCTCCTGAAACTTACTCCTGAACAATGGACCGTTCTTCTTATCAGCCTGGGAGCCGTCTGTGGCTACATGCTGGTAGGCTTCCTCGATGACTGGCACAAGGTATATCGCAACGAAGGCATCTCAGAAAAGACCAAGTTTGTGGGTGTCTTCCTGGTTTCAGTTATAGCTGCTCTCTGTTACTTTTTCCTGCTCCCAGCAGGCAAGGAAGCATACGGTCCTTATAAAGATCTCCCGCTGATTGGCGGTCTCGTCTGTTCCACGCCATCAAAGAATCCTGACGTGGTCTGTCCCGTCGTCTTCGGACAGGTAGCTTATTTTGGTTGGCTCATTTTCTTGATGCTGCTGACAGGCTGTATTGGCAGCATTACCTCACTCTCTGTTGATTTTAGCGATGGTTTCGATGGTTTAGCCGGTGGTCTTGTATTTAGTGCGTCATTGGCATTCGGGATCGTTGTTACTGGTATCATCAATAAACAACATCCCGAGGGTGTCGTGCTGGAAGTATTGGCACTGCTATGCGCGGGCAGTATCCTTGGCTATCTGCCCTGGAACTGGCCTTCCTCCTGGGCCGCACGTCGTGGTACGGCGAAACGACGTGCGAAAATGTATATGGGAGATAGTGGAGCGCTGGCACTTGGTGGTATGCTAGCAATGATTGCCATCTTCTCGCGCAACGAGTGGTCATTGCTGCTCATCGGTGGTGCGTTTGTGCTGGAAGGAGCCTCCGCGCTGATCCAGTCGCGCATGCTGACCCCTTTATATCGTGATAAATTGCAGATGTTGCGCTTTACCAGTATCAGGGAGCGGGTTCCTCATACAGAGTTTCCGCTGCCCTTCCTGGCAACGCCACTCCATCACCACTTTGATCTCCTGGGCTGGGATCGCCGCCGCCTTGTTTATGGTGCCTGGGCATTGGGTGCGTGCTTCGCCGTGTTAGGCGTTATGGCGGGCTTATCCCCTCAGACATGGCAACGTTACCTGGGGCGTATTCTGGCGCTCATCTTGATGGTCGTTATCTGGGTTAGCGGCTCATGGACAAAATGTTATTTTGTCGGCTTGCATCCACCCGAGCGTCCAAGAAGACGAAGACTGGCACTTTATTATGGCTACCCATACAAGATCATGGGTATAAAACTGCATCACCTGGTCGAGATTATTGAGGCCAGCGAGGATGTGATAGAGACGCCCGCCGAGGCAGAGGCGCTATGGCAACGTACGAACATCTACGATGCACGCGCCATGCTCGGCCTCTATTGCTACCGTGCAGGGTACTATCCTGCCGCCCTGGCGCAATGGACACGCATTCATGAGCGCAACCGTGTTTTGCGTCCAGAGATTGCGCGCCTCCTGACAGAGGTTGACAATCGCCTGGCCCTGGAAAAGCAAGAAACGCAGCCAATGCGACGCGACCAGTTGCTGCCAAAAGAACCTATTCTCACAGGTAACTTGCCACCTGCCGACCTGCCCAATCCTCACGAACCTATTCGTAGTGAGGAGAAAGGAGGAGATAGCCGCCAGCTTCAATCCTCCTCATACAACATTGACGATGACGACGACGATGAAGAGGAGCACAAGCCCACCATGCCTCTGCATAATGAAGTCGTCACAATCTCTATCATGAACGGTCACAGTAAAGGCCAGGCCGCACGACACGCACAAGAGACGTATACGACACGTCCACCCACATCGTCCCTACGTACTCCCACGCCACGGCAGAACTGGTTTCTGCGCCTGTTACGTATTGGGACGAACAAATAAGTAATTGCGTGAAGCCGCAACAGTCGAGAAGAGCGAGCGATGCGGCGGGTCCTTATGAGGAGGCACGATGTCCAGAGCTGATTCAGCCTCTGCGAACGATAAAACGCTTCAGCTCCATGATGGCAGGACACTGGGATACGCTGAATATGGCATTGCAGAAGGGAAAGCCCTGTTCTATTTTCATGGTCATCCCGGTGCTCGTCTAGAGGCGAGGTTCCTGGCTGAGCAGGCGGCGCAAGCTGGTATTCGTCTCATCGGCATTGACCGACCTGGGATGGGGCTTTCTCGTTTCAAAGCAGGTCGCCGCCTGTTGGACTGGCCTGATGATGTGGTTGAGTTGGCCGACAGCTTGCACATCGACCGTTTTGCTGTGGTCGGATTTTCCGGCGGAGGTCCCTATGCGCTAGCCTGCGCGTATAAGATTCCCCACCGCCTGAGGGCTTGCGGCATCATCGCCGGAGTGGGGCACACCAGCCACTTCCTCTCTTTCCTTTCAATGTGGTTGCCCTGGCTGCTGATACCCATTGCGAGACGCTTCTTTCGGGATGAAGGACATGCCAGAAAGTCACTGATGTGGGCAGCGCGCAGTTGGGTAGAGCCGGACAAGAAAAGTCTCCTCTTTCCAGAAACCAGTGAACTCATGGCAGCTTCACTCGTGGAAGCCTTGCGCCAGGGAACCAGGGGGCCGGCCTACGACGGGATACTGATAGGGGGAGGACGTCCCTGGGGTTTCAAGCTTGAAGACATCGCCTTTCCTACGCTGTATCTCTGGCACGGCGAACAAGATAAAGATGTTCCCATTGCAATAGGACGAGCGGTAGCCGAGAGGCTTGCCCGGTGCAAAGCGACCTACTATCCGGGCGAAGGTCATATCTCCTTGATCGTCAACCACCGAGAAGAGATTGTCAGGGCGCTTCAAAGGTCCCCGTAGAGGCAGGCCTTGCGTCTGCCTCCTGGCCTGCTATGCCTTCGGTCCACCCACAAGGCAGACGCAAGGCCTGCCTCTACGGGTCAATGCGGCGACTTTTGAAGCGTCCTGCAAAAACTTTGTTCATAGCTAGATTTACCTGCAGCTATCTGGTATACTCAAGGGTAAGTCTCGGGACGACTTAATCTCTTGTTAACATCCATTTAAGAGTGCCATTACACATTTGCAGAGTGAGACGCTACACAGCTTTTACAATTCAGTTTCGCTATACTTACATCTAGTTGGAAAAACTCCCGCTACTTTCATACACCAGGGGAGAGAGCTCTATGCGCTTTTGCTTCATTATTGAAGAAGTGTACCGGAAAGACCCGATGCCGATGGTCGTGGCAGATCAACTACTCCAGTGGAGGCATGTCGTTGACGTACTGGAACCACAGGATACTGTTACCTGCTTATCAACTATGCTTGAACAGGGATACGATGCCTATGTGCTGAAGACGGTTGCAGAAGGTCCTGGACTGACCATTCTGGAAGCGGCAGAGGCTGTGGGTATTCCCACCATTAATAACTCGCGTGCGATTCGCCTCGTGCGCGATAAAGCCGTCGCCGCTGCCTATGCACGCGCTCATGGCCTGCCTATTCCACCGACCTATTTCGTTGCGCATCCACGCCTGTTGAAGCAGATTCCGCCAGAGGACTATCCGCTCGTGGTTAAGCCAAGCAACGGTAGTTCTTGCCGCGGCATCTACCGGCTCGACAGTCCGGCAGACCTGACGGCGCTGGAGATTGCCGAAGCCAACGATAGCTTTTTCCTGGCACAACGCTATGAGGAAAACACCGGTTTTGATATCAAGGTGTATGTGACCGGGCGAGAAGTCTATGCGGCCATTGCCAAGAAGTCTCCGCTGCATGCTGAGGTCGAGGAGAAGTTTATTCCCTTAAGTCGAGAAATGCGCAAGCTCGCACTCGACGTGGGCAAGATCTTCGGCCTGGACATCTATGGCATCGATGTGGTGGAGACGGCTCAGGGGCTGGCAGTGCTGGATATTAATGATTTTCCCAGCTTTGGACGTGTACCTCGTGCGGTGATACGTGTAGCGGAATATGTCCTCCACGCAGCTACGCGGGCAGAAAGACAACGCGCGGCTCGTTTTGAGCGTAATACGCGCCGTCGCCAGGCGACCATAGAAAAGATACTACATAGCGCACAGGAAGGAGAGCTTCCTACATCTCTACCTGTAAAGAGGTAGAAATCCATTTTCAGCTCTTTTACCGCCTCTATTGAAGGTAGAGGCCCAATTTTTTGCGTTCGCAGCGTTAATGTAGGGACCCGATTTACTTCCTTACAGTGAGATGAGTACTTCGTTTCTCACTGAATAAGAAGCGTATCGCGTCGCCGATTTGTAGAAAGAGTGTGCCGATATGCATATCTGCCTTATTATGGATAATCCAGAGACGCCGCGTCATCCTGTCATCGCGGTAGCACTGCAAAAATTAAGCAAGACCCATACTATCAGGATGTTTGATGTGCGTCCATTGACTGGCGCGCAGGCTATTGCTGAAGAAGAAAAACATCCTTTGGCTGATCTCTATCTGTTAAAGTCGCACGCTCCCCAGGCACTGGATGTCGCGCATGTGTTGGAGCAGCGCGGTGCACTTGTGGTGAATAGCTGGGAGTCATCGGTGGCGTGCCAGGATCGCGTGCTCATGGCGCAACGCATGGACGAAGCCCACCTGCCCTGGCCTGGAACACGTTACTTTTCCAGCCTGGAGTCATTGCTTACTCAACATGATCTTCTCTCAACACTCTCGTTTCCGCTGATTATCAAAAGCTATTATAGCCATCGCGGTGACCTGGTAGACAAACTGCATAATCTGGCAGAGTTGCAGGCCCTGGCTCCTCAGTGGAGTAAAGAACCCGTTGTGCTCCAGGATTTTGCGGCAGGAGATGGCTGGGATATCAAACTATGGGTCATCGGTCAGCAAATATTCGCTGCTCGTCGTCGCACTCCTCTTGAACCCAATGCCCCTAAAGAAGATTTTCCCATAGCGGAGGCAGATCTGCCAGCCGAATGGGCACGGATCACGCTAGAGATCGGGCGTGCTTTTAATCTGCGCCTTTACGGAGTCGATCTGCTGGTGATGGAGCATGGTCCTATGATTGTTGATGTCAATTCATTCCCCGGCTTTCGTGGTGTACCTGGTGCCGACGATGCACTGGTAGCCCTGGTAGAACGCCTGGGTGAGGAAAGGCAGGTCCAGGCATCTTCTGATACTACCTTGTCTATCCTAGAACTTCCTTCGGTGCTTACTGATCTGTTTGCACGCGCGCACCGTCCGCTCTTAGCTGGAGCAACCGGGCCATTGGGTCTGTTTGTACGTTACTTACGCAGGAAGCCTGGACGTGGCCTTGCAGTCATCTATGCAGTTGACGAGTTGCGTTCGTCTCATAAGACACGTGCCAATGATCCGAACCGGGCTGTGAGCCTGACACTCGACGAGCAGGCACTCGACGGCGCACATATTCGTTTCACAGCAGAGCAGGCACAACACGCAAGTCTGGAGATACTTCCCTCCGGCGTTCTGCGTGCACAGGATCTGGGCATTTCGGTGCAGGCGTTCCCGGCAGATGGGAGTCTACCAGCTCTGGCCGCAAGTTGTGATACAACACCGCATAGTCCTTTGTTTACGGCATTAGAACAGGCGGCTCAGGCTCAACTACATGATGCGACATGGCATCTGGTCGCGGCTCAGGCGATACCAGTACGCTACAAACCGGCCAATCGTTGTGTTATTCGCTATCACCTGCAATTGGAGCAGGGTACAACACAAAAAACGTTAACGCTCTTTGGCAAAGTTTACGCTGATCCCGAACAGGCTAGTAGCGTACAAGCACTGCAGCAACAACTGTATACAGAGCAGGCCAGCACCAGCGCAGTGCCACTCTTGCCGCGTCCACTGGGCATCATTGAGCAGTTGGGATTGACCATCAATGAAGCGGTGCAGCCGGATCAAGAGCAGGCACAAGACACGGATGAACGCTGGAACGTACTGCGCACAGGAACACGCGCGTTGCAACCTCATATAGAGCGCGGGCGTGGCGGCGTCATCACGAACATCAACATCCCCGAAGAAGAACTTCGTCTTACGGCACAGGCACTGGCCCGCATCCATAGCAGTATAGTGCGACCCGGCGAGGCAACTCCACGTACAGGAGCAAAAGAAGCGAAACGTGCCAGGGAACGCGCAACACTGATTGCAGGACGAAACGCAGAGCAGGCTGCACAGGTACAACAACTGGCACAAGAGCTTGCTTCACGCCTGGAAAAAGCGCAACCCCCAACCTACCGATCGGCGCATGGTGGCTTCAAGGCCAGCCAGTTGCTCTTCCATAGTCGACGCGTCTTTGTAGTAGACTTTGACGGTTTTTGTCTCGCAGACTCAGCCCTCGACGTAGGTTACTTCCTGGCTTACCTGCGCCCAAGCGCCCTCTGGTACCATAAAGCGGGTATGCGCCAATGGTTTGAGAGTGCGGCAGAGATCTTCCGTACCACCTATCGCCAGGCCATGCTTGCACACAACGTTGACCAGAACACTATTGATGGCATTCTAGAGCGTTCGCGCCTCTACGAAGCTGCACTCATCTTCAAAATAGCAACGCGTCGCGTAAATCGTCTGAATAGTCCGCGTTCACATGAGTTATCCGCTATGCTGGACGAGATTGCCCTCTGTCTGGAGGCAAAACAATAACAGCAGAAGTAGTGGAGGATATATGTTTTTCAAGTTTTTCAATCGCAATCTCAAAGGCTACCGTATCCTGGTGCTTATTGCCATCCTGGCCACGCTCCTGGGGGTCGGATCAGACATCTTTGCAGCGATGCCGCTCAAGTTCATTCCCAGTAAGATCAGCAGTTCCAAAGCAGATCCGGCCTGTACATTTCCTTTTCTCAATGGAGTGATCGACATCTTTGACCCGGCGCTCAAAGGCGGGAAACCCGTACCGAAGGAGCCGTGCCCACCTTCAACGGGGTCCAATAAATTCTTATTCTTTTCCCTACCGCCAGCACCCGCCAGCACACACCATAGTGTCACTGGAGTTATCATCTTCTCAGTAGTAATATTAATCGTGTTTAGCATCACAAGCGCTCTGCTTACGTACCTGGCGCTGTTCCTGGCATCATACATCTCACAAAACCTGACCTCCAGGTTACGTAACCAGTTGTTTGAACATCTGCAGCGCCTCTCGCTGGACTGGCATGGTAAGCAGAAAAAGGGTGATCTCGTTCAACGCGTGACGGGCAATATCGCCGACATCGAGAAGTTCGTTACCGACGGACTGGTAGATCTGATGGCGTCCGTACTCACGATCTTTGGCGTTATCGCCATTATGCTCACCATCAGTCCACAATATACGCTGCTCTCTATTACTATTCTGCCTCTTCTCTTCATCGTCATCCTGATATATACCAGGAGCATCAAAGCTGCGACGAAAAAAGCATCGAAGTCCGCTGGACAGGTTGCGGATGTCGCCACAGAGGATATCAATGCGCTGACAGTGATCAAAGTGTTCACACGTGAAGACCGCGAGAATATGCGCTTTGGCAGCTATGTAGGCAAGAACCGTGCAGCCGGACTACGCGCAGGCGGTCTACAGGCGCAATACACTCCCCTTGTCGCTATTATCCTGGCACTCAGTACTACCATCATCATCGGTATAGGAGGATATGTCGCCGCAGACAATAAATTCAGCATCGGTGCATTCAGTATCACCAGCGCGAACGGCGTAGATATCGGAACCCTGATTCTGTTCCTCACCTACGTGAAGATGCTCTACCAACCCTTCCGCGACATCTCTAAACTGACTAATCTAGGAAATACTGCGGCCTCTGCTGCGGAACGCATACAGGAGGTATTCGATCAGGCACCCGAGGTGATCGATAGCACAACTCCCTACTATGGACCAACAAAACTACGTGGCGAGATTACCTTTGACAATGTGCGCTTTGGCTACACGAAAGATCGCCTCATCCTCAAAGGCATCAACCTGCATATTCCTGCGGGGAGAAAGGTAGCCCTGGTCGGACTCTCCGGCGGGGGTAAGACCACCCTGGTCAAGTTGATCCCACGTTTCTACGAAATCCAGCAAGGGTCGGTCAAAGTCGATGGCGCGAATAATCGCATGTATCCACTCAGAGTTCTACGTGAAAACGTGAGTATGGTGTTACAAGACTCGGTTCTCTTCGAGGGCACCATCCGCGAGAATATCGAGATCGGGCGACCGGGTGCCACGATGGAAGAGATTATCGACGCAGCGAAGAAAGCCAATATCCACGACATGATCTTGAACTCGCTTGGTGGCTACGATCGAATGGTACGCGAACAGGGTAAAGACTTATCCGGCGGGCAACGTCAGCGTATGGCAATCGCGCGTGCCATTCTACGTGATGCGCCAATCCTGATCCTCGACGAACCGACGGCAGCCCTGGACGTCGAATCTGAGGCTGAAGTCATGAATGCGCTGGACAAACTGGTCGCTGGACGCACAGTACTGATGATCTCGCATCGACTCAGCACGCTTGGTAATGTCGATGAGATTATCGTGCTCAAGGATGGCCTTATCATTGAGCAAGGCACCTTCAAAGAGTTGAAACGTAGAAATGGTGTGTTTGCTGGATTGCTCGAAGAGCAAAATCGTTACAACATTGAGAAGGTGGGAGAGAAATCGATTCTGCGTTCGGCCTTTGTGCAACTGCCGCCTGTACAAGAGCCTTACAATCAGCGTGTTGTACTACCTGCACCAGCGGTCCAGCCAGGCAGACCGATATCGCCGCCAGCAGTTCATATGCCGCCCGCCCAGGCGTATCGACCAGCTGGAGGACAGGCTTATGTAAACGGGCACTATGGACAACCACAATCAGCCATGCGACCACGTAAAGCACGCATACTGATCGAGATAGATGGCAAGGTTATCGGAGAGCGGCCATTAGATAAGCCAGTGCTCACCGTTGGACGGTTGTCAGGAAACGATGTCCAGGTTCCCAATCAGCGTGTTTCGCGTCTGCATGCCAAGATACAGCAGGAGAATGGGGTATGGATCATCGAGGATGCAGATAGCGTCAATGGCATCGTTTACCAGGGTACGCGTGTCGAGCGTGTGAAACTCAATGAGAACGACCGCGTCTATATTGCGCCAACGGCGGTGCTACATTATAAAACTCTATAAATTATACGCGCAGGGTGGGATCGATCCCATCCTGCGCGTATGAGAAATGTATTCTCTCGCTGGCAAAAAGCATCCTTTCAGTGCTGATTTGCATCTGTGACTTCCACACCCCCTGGGAGTCGCGCTTGCCATCGCCCCTACGAGTAACAGGAGCCGGATATATTCCCCTGGACACATCCTCTTGCATATGTATGCTATAATGCATACTACTCATTTCTATGCAAAATACCTGTAAAGCAATCTTTCTATTTATTGCTTTACTATTTGATACATTTTCATACGCAAATATACACCTGTGTGAGCGTCTTCTATAGAAGGCACTGAAATGCAAAGATTATAGCGATATCGATACTTTATGCCGTTCGTGGTACTCTGGCCTTGTCCACAACCTCTAATTTGGGAGTAGCAATCCATGGCATTTGCCCGTTTTCTCTATCGCAACCTGAAAGGATACCGGTTGTTAATCGTTATCGCGATCGTACTGACGTTCGCGGAAGTTGGTGCGGATATCTTTAACGCATTTCCGCTGAAGTTCATTATCGATAAGCTGGCAAACAATATTGATCCCGATTTTCCTGGATCGCAAGGATTGCTGGCCTTTTTCAACCATATTTTTCCCCTCGCGGACGGTGTGATCGCCCTCTCGGTTGCTATCATCATTGTGCTCGGACTGATCAAGGCCCTGCTCGGCTTCGTTCAGCTTTACCTGGCTTCGCGCATCGCAAAAAATCTTACGAAACGCCTCAGCAAACAACTTTTTGATCATTTACAGCGCTTATCTATAACCTGGCATGGCGCAAACGAGCAAGGTGACCTCGTGCAGCGCATAACGGGCAATATGGCGGACCTGGAGAAATTTGTGGCGGACGGGATGGTGGGCTCGATGGCAGGAACTCTGACCATCGTTGGTGTGATTACCGTAATGTTGATCACCAATCTCCCTTTCACGCTCATCTCTATTGTGATTGTGCCGCTGCTTGCGCTGATTGTTTTCATCTATACTCCCAGTATCAAGGCGGCCACGAAAAAGGAAAAAAAGTTAGAGGGACAGGTGTCGAATGTCGCGACGGAAACGATGGGTAAAATCATGGAGATCAAAGCCTTTACGCTTGAAAACTTCATGTTTGGACAATTTAAAAGTCGAGCCGATCGCAAGTTGGAGGCGGGTATCCGGGCAGGAAGTTTACAGGCACAGTTCTCACCACTGGTAGACATTGTGCTTATCCTGGGTACCGTAATTATCGTGAGTATAGGCGCGTATGCGATCGCGATAAATCGCGATTTCTCTATTGGTTTTCTCGCTTTTCGCAAAGGTGCTATCACGCTGGGTATATTGACGGTCTTTCTTGCCTACCTGACCAAGCTGTATCAGCCCATGCGCGACATCTCGAAGTTGATGACACTGGCAACGGGTGCCTCTGCTGCCGCGGAACGTATACAAGAGGTTATGGACCAGCCGATCGAAATACTTGAGGTTCCGGCAGACTATGCAGGACCGCAACGATTACGAGGTGAGGTGAACTATGAAGAGGTCTTCTTCAGCTACGATATGAAGAGTGGCATCATCCTGAAAGGCGTCTCGCTGCATATTCCAGCTGGAAACAAAGTAGCACTGGTGGGCCTTTCGGGGAGCGGCAAAACGACTCTGACCAACCTGCTACCACGTTTTTATGAAGTTCAGGCGGGATGGGGTGGCGTCAAAATTGATGGCGTCGATGTCCGTTATTATCCCCTGTCGGTCTTACGGCAGAATATCAGCGTGGTGCTCCAGGATTCTATTCTCTTTGATGGTACGATTCGCGAGAACCTGAAGATCGGGCGTCCATCGGCAACCGATGCGGAGATGATGCGAGCCGCCGAGCAAGCATGTATCCACGAAACCATTATGAAAAAGCCCAATCGCTACGACGAGAGGATCATCAATCAGGGCAAGAATCTCTCCGGAGGTCAACGCCAGCGCTTTGCTATCGCACGTGCCATTCTGCGCGATGCGCCCATTATTATCATGGACGAGCCAACGGCTGCACTCGATGTTGAATCCGAGGCAGAGGTTATGCGCGCCCTGGATGGACTGGCGGCGGGACGTACGGTGCTGATGATTACGCACCGCCTGAGCACGGTTGGCAAGGTGGATGATATTATCGTGATGAAGGACGGGCGTATCGCCGAGCAGGGACCCTACAAAAAATTGAAGCAGAACCAGGGCATCTTTGCGAACCTGCTCAAGGCACAAAACGCGGATACGCTCGATCCTGACCTGAGCCTCTCGATTATGCAGACAGCTTCTGATCCGCCTGATCCCCTCTATTCTAAAGCCCATGTTTTGATCGAAGTGGATGGCAGGATCATTGACAGACGCACATTGGACAAACTGGTACTCACGGTTGGTCGTATGGCAGAGAACGATGTAGCAATCACCATGTCACAGCAAGTTTCCCGCCTGCATGCCAAGATTCTGTGGAAAAATAATACCTGGATGATTGAAGATGCAGAAAGCACCAATAAGCTGCGTTACAATGGTCAGGTCACCGAACAGCATACCTTTGCGAACGAAGACCGCGTCTACCTGGCTCCTAATGTGGCGCTCGTCTATAAGCAAGAGAGTAAATTACCAGCACCACCTATCCCTACAACGAACAGAATCCAGGCTCGGGTCGCGCCTCCAGAGCCTTTTGCTCAGCCTACGGTTGCGACTTACAGAATACCATATCAGAAGGGGATGCTTGTGATTGAGATAGATGGCAAAGTCACAGACACCCATAAGCTGGATAAGGAGACAATGACGGTTGGTTCTCTGGCTGGGAATGACATCTCGATACCGTCATCGTTTATCTCACGCCAGCATGCGCAGATTCAGTGGGAACGGGGAGCCTGGGTGATCAAAGATGGCAGGAGTAAAAACGGTCTGCACTATAACGGGCAACGCGTTCCACAGCATATATTCGCACATGGCGACCGCGTCTACCTGGCTCCTACGATAGCCCTGCTCTATCAAGCAAGGCCTTGAAGAGTCAGACAGTCTGAGCGACGCTATATTGTTCACAAAATTGCGCATAAGCTTCTTCCAGGTGATGCTCTACGACAAACAACTTCACCTTCGCCTCTAGCTCTGTTCGTGCTGGATGATCCAGGCGCTGATCCAGGTTAAGCGCCTGGACCCAGTATTCCAGCGCCGCGCGGAATCTTCCTTGCTCCTGGGAGAGTACACCCTGACGACGCAGTACAGCGCATTGTTCGGCGGGAGTTGCCAGTTCTTTAGCAAGCGCAAAGGCATGCTGGTAATAGCGTTCTGCTTCAGTAAACTGCTGTAAAGCGTTCGCTACATCTCCCAGGCCGCGTAACGACCGTCCGTAAAGTTGTTTTGCTTCCTGCTCGTGAGCGATGGAGAGCGCCTGCTCATAATAGTCTCTTGCCCTCAGGTGATCACCTTCAGTACATGTAATTGCTCCGAGCGCATTCAGGACACGCGCCTGGTCTACACGATCGCCCAGAGCATTAAAGAGCGAGAGCGCTTCATCATAGCAATTGCGCGCATTCAACAGATCATGTCGCTCGCGTAAGATATCACCTTTGATATACAGAGCCCAGGCTTCGCCGCGGCGAATGCCCTGTTCGTGGAAGAGCAAAAACGCTTCATTGCAGATCTTTTCCGCGCGCTCAAGTTGTCCCAGATCTGTATAGACAACACTCTGATCGATAAGGATCCACGCCTGACCAACCTGGAGTCCTGTTTCATGGAAGATGCGAAACGCCCCCTCGTAATCTTCCAATGCATGTGTGTACTGGCCAAGCGCCTCATAGACAATGCCCCGGTCACGTAGCGTTGAGGCACAGCCTTCTTTATCATTCAAGGTTCGAAATGTGCTCAGTACCTCGTCAAAGTGCTTAAGGGCATCATGATACGATGCCAGACCACGACTGACCTCGCCCATAACCATCAACATCCAGGCCATGCCTTTGATATCGCCCACCGCGCGGAAAAGCGCGAGTCCCTCCTGGGCATAACGGCTGGCATGTTGGAAGTTACCTTCTTCGCGCGAGAGCAGCGCCAGCTCGTAGAGGGCCCAGCCAGCATCAGTGCTTTCCTGTTGCTGTTTATGGTACTCCAGACTACTTCTGAGGCAGCCTTCTGCTTCTGTATACTGACCTTGCTGACGCAGGATTGCACCCATGCAGCACTGAATCTGACCTTCACCAGTCTTGTCTCCGATACGTGACGCGTGGACACCTGCACGGCTCAACATCGCTAACAATTCTGTCGCGTGTCCACGTCCCGAGAGCGCCCAGGATGCACGTACAGCCAGACGCACGGCCTCTTGCATATCCTGCATCTCCCCTGCGCTCTCCAGGTGATCGAAGGCCACAAACCACTCTTCAGGACTGGGTTGCGGCAATGAAGAGTAATAGGTAGCAACCACGCGATGTAGCCGTTGTCGTTCCTCGAGAGGCAAATGTGAGAACGCGAAATGGCGTACCTGAGGATGAACGGTATAGACACGTCCATCGAATTGAATGAAAGATGCCTGCACCAGTTCATCACGTGCATCACGCCAGTGCTCCACCAGTTCAGCAGGCACAATCTCCTCTGTAACCAGCTCTACTTCGTGAACACGATGACCATTCTGATGCTCTTGCTCACGTACCAGGCGTACTGGCGTATTTGCTCTCGCCAGTGTCTCAGGAGAAACCAGTGTAGCAATCTGCTCATGACTGAACGGCAGTTTGAAGACCGAAAGATACGCCAGCAACAAGCGCGCGTGTGGATGAATACGACGGTAGGCGATCTCCAGGACGGCCAGAATACCAGCCAGGAGAGTACTACGCAGTTCATCGCGGACCTCTTCGAGAGAACGTGTTGCCGCCTCAGGAGTATAGACCTTGCCGCCAATCAAATGTGTTGCTCCAAAAATCAGTTCGGCCCCGAGAGGATAGCCATCCAGGAGTGTACAGATCTCGCGCAGAATGGCCTGCTGCTTTTCGTCATCAAGATGAATACGCTGATCCAGGCCGCTGCTTGCAGCCAGTTCAGCAAAGAGCGTGAGCAGGTCGGCATCCATCATCTTCCCCACGCGATATTCATACCAGCGGCAATGCACATCCCCGGCGATCATCAGCGCCTCAGGATTTGAGCGCGACGTCACCAGAACCACCGTCTCTGGAGGAACGTTAGAGAGAAAATGCAACCACTGTTCCAATTCAGCGTGATCGCTCACGTCTTCAAAGCTATCCAGGAGCAAGAGACAGGGCAACTCACGGCTGGCGAGCGAGCGTAACGTGCTCAGTACCAGTCGAGCACGATGACTCGCATCTGCCGTCGTGGAGCGAGTGGAAATATGCAAATGCTGTATCATTTCCAGTAAGGCATCCGCGAAGATTTTGCCCCCCTGGAGGGAGACGCCGATGATGCCGCCGGGGAACTTTGTGCGGTTACGTTGTGTAGCTTCAAAGGCCAGAGCACTCTTCCCGATACCAGCGGGTCCCGTTAACGCAATATGATGCGTTCCATGACGCAGACGCAGATGTCCAGTGATATCAGGACGTTGTTCGCCAGTCGCTGCTGCCATCAGCAATTCACTCAATTCCCGAAGCTCCCGCTCACGACCAATAAACGCCTCGGGAGCCCCAAGATGGGCCAGGGGATGATCGTAATCCTCGGGCGTATCGCCTCGTGCCAGCAAGGGAACAGGTCCGTCCATATCGCCTGTAAACTGCCGATAGAGGACGGGAATAAACCAGCTTTTCTGTTGCGTAGGGAGCAAGGCCTGACGAGCGCGTGCTAATGCCTCTTCGAGCGTCCGTCCATCCACCAATGCCTCATAGAAATGGCGCACGAAGACCGGGCTGAGATCATCCTGCAACGAGAAGGGCATCGCAACCACGGCAGACACTTGCGCCGTCACCAGAGCTGTCGCCAGCGTCGCATCCACCGCTGTACGCGGTGAGCGACGAACTTCGCCCGTCACCGTCGCTGTTTCACAGGCTGAGAAGACCGCCAGGCGCACATCACTACTCAGAAACAGGTCACGCAACGACTGTGTATCAATAAAGTGATTACAGCCTTCCTCATCGCAGAAACACAGATGGGTCTGTGGCTGAATACGATTCAGAGATGCTCCACAGCCCACACATTTGCGCATATCAGCTTCATTCATCGTCCCGCAGTCATCGTCAGGACAGAGACGGCCATAGGTGCCATGGCCATCGAAGTGTACCACATAGCAAGGAATGGTCGTACCACTATCATCCAACATGCTAGCGCCACCACACGAATTCAGATAGCTGACCAGATTATCGAAGGTTGGTGGCTCCAGACGATCCAGAAAGACCTGGCCAGCCTCAGTCAATGGTTCAAGCGCCTCTGCAAGCGCCTCAAAGCTGCGTTCTGTTTCTAGTGAGACACAATCGCTGGGCGAGGCACCGATATAGAGAAAGCGTAAAGGTGGATGCACAGGAAGTTCACCACCGGCAGGCATATCCTGCAACAACAACGCTCTGGTCAGCGTGAAAATTCCTGACACCAGCAGAAAATGGCTCCCGTTATGCAAGAGCTCCCAGGGGTAGCGCACAAATGGATCACAACCGGGACCAAAAATAAAGGTCAGTGCGACCGTGCCACGGCGCTTGAGCGTCCGTTGAATGACACCACGCAAGACCGCCTGTACAGATTGCTCAGACGACTCGGGTCGGCTCGCACCAGGCTTCTCAGAGCCGCACAACGCAAGGAAGAGGCGATGACCAATCTCACGAAGCTCATTATAGCTACTATCTAAATTATTCAGTTTCTTTTGCAGAGCCTTGATCTGTCTATTGTTATAAGGTGGCACAAAGGTACCAGTGACCGCTCGCCCAGACCACCCCTCCTTCAATTGCAACTCAAAAGAATCATCGTCACGGCGGCGAAATAGTAAGCTAAGAGTTTCTCCCATGCACCCATTGCTTTCCAAATCTAAATATGTCTTGTGATGATATCTGCTCTCAAGGGAATCTCAAAAAACGCCCCTTGTACCTAAGTATAACATACGCTTCGGAGGAAATGAGAGATTTAATGTGCAAAAATGTCGTAGAGGCATGCCTTGCGTGTGCCGGGTGTCCAACATATGTGTGCCGTGCCTCCCATATGCGTGTGGAGGGCCTCCCACATGCACGTGCTGCCTCATTCACCTGAGGACGTACGGCACACGCAAGGCATGCCTCTACGGGTTACTATTCCCCCCAGTACAACTCGATTTTGCCAAAACGCACTGTATCACCGACTGTGACACCAGCTTCTTCCAGCGCTTTTGTGACGCCCGTTTTCGCGAGCATAACCTGGAGACGGTCCATGCTCTCTTCGCTATCCTGATTGGTCATATTCACCAGACGTTCTACGCGCTTGCCACGTACAATATACACACCACCCTCTTTCGAGACAGTAAAAGCATCGTCTGGCTGCGGACGCAAAACAGGACCCTGCATATCGGCGGCAGGCGCGGATGCGGCACGTTCAGCCTCTTCTTGCTGGATCTCAAGCAAGCGTTTGGACGCATAGTGCATGAGTTCTTCTGTACCCTGGTGGGCGGCGGCAGAGATAGCAAACACTGGATAATCTGCGGCTTCGGCCTTTGCTTTAAGTTCGGGCCAGCGCTCCTGAGCCTCGGGCAGATCCATCTTATTGAGCACAACAACCTGCGGACGCGCGGCCAGTTGTGTATCATATTCACGCAGTTCATGGTTAATCGCCTGGAAATCCTGCCAGGGATCTCGATCAAAAGCGGCACCATCGAGCATATGGATCAGCAGACGCGTGCGCCGGATGTGACGTAGAAATTCGTGGCCAAGTCCTACGCCCTGGGCTGCACCCTCGATCAAGCCTGGAATATCTGCCAGCACGAAACTATAGCCATCACCCTGACGAACCTGCCCCACTTCAACCACGCCGAGATTTGGAGCCAGCGTCGTAAAAGGATAATCAGCGATCTTTGGACGAGCGGCCGTCACGACAGACAACAATGTAGATTTGCCAGCATTGGGATAGCCAACCAGCCCGATATCGGCGATCAGCCGTAATTCGAGGGTCAGCCAGCGCTCTTCGCCCGGTTCGCCTCTCTGGGACTCTTTAGGCGTCTGATGCGTTGCGGTCGCAAAATGGGTATTGCCCAGACCTCCACGGCCTCCACGCGCCACCATCACACGCTGCCCGGGATCAATCAGGTCAGCGATCACTTCCTGCGTCTCAGCATCCCGAATAATCGTCCCACACGGCACCATCAGCACGATATCATCGCCCTTTGCGCCGTGCATCTTCTGGCGAATCCCAGGTTCACCGCTCTCAGCTTTAAAGCTATGGCGATAGCGAAAGTCGATCAGCGTATTTAGATTGGTCGTGGCCTCAAAGTAGACGCTTCCACCCCTGCCGCCATCGCCACCATCTGGTCCGCCAAAGGGGGCGAACTTCTCGCGGCGGAAGTGTAGAGAGCCATCGCCACCATTTCCAGCCTTTACATTAATTTTTGTATGATCGTAAAGCATAATATATCCCCAACCCGTATATAATGAAAATTATCTTTGCACAGTGCCATGGAGTATATCACAAATTCAGACCCAGTGGGTAGGGGCGCGATTGATAAGCCCGCATACCAGGCCTACATACCACGCCCGCATGCCATTTACTTGACAAAAGCAAGCAAATAATAGACAATAGCAATTAAATAAATGAATAATAGCAACCAGCAAAGGAGATGAACGTATGCTAACTAAAACCTCCGAAGAGAGGATTGGCGCTGTTCGACATTTCAACCGCTTTTTCACGCGGCAGATCGGTGTCCTGCGTGAAGGTCTGTTGCACAGTCCTTATTCTCTGACCGAAGCACGCATCCTGTTCGAACTTGCTCACCGTGAGGGCTTGATCGCTTCCGATCTGTGCCGCGAGTTGGGCCTTGATGCAGGCTACCTCAGTCGCATCCTGGTTGGCCTGGAGCAACAATGGCTCATTGAAAAAGTCCGCTCCGAAAGCGATGGACGCCAGCGTCTCCTTCGGCTCACTTCAGAGGGCGAAAAAGCTGCTGCTCTCCTCGACCAACGCTCACGAGACGAAGTAGCAGAGATGCTAAACGATCATAGCGAAGAGGACCAGCAGCGTCTGCTAAAGGCTATGCAGGCCATCGAAAGCATTCTCGATAGGGGACTCAAGTTTTCCGAGCCCTTCTTCTTACGCCAGCACGAGCCGGGCGATATGGGCTGGGTCACTCATCGGCACGGGGTTCTGTACGCGCAAGAGTACGGTTGGGACGAACGCTTCGAAGCTCTGGTAGCCCAGATTGTTGCTCAATTTATCAATAACTACAATCCCGCCAGAGAACGCTGCTGGATTGCGGAGATGAATGGTGAAATCGTCGGCTCCGTGTTTGTCGTGCAGGGTAGTGAAGCGATTGCCAGGCTCCGACTTCTCCTGGTTGAGCCCAAGGCGCGTGGGCTGGGTCTCGGCACTCGCCTTGTTGAAGAGTGCATTCGCTTCGCTCGCCGCTGTGGCTATCAGAAACTCGTGCTCTGGACCCAGAGTGTGCTCGTAGAAGCGCGGCACATCTACCAGAAATCCGGCTTCACGCTTGTTGAGCAGGAAGAACATCACAGCTTTGGTCATGATCTCGTTGGAGAAACGTGGGAACTGGCCTTGTGAATAGCCAATTTATCTCATTATTGTTGCTGCACAAATGCTAATAAGTCTACATATATACAGGCATCTCTATAAAAACGCGTGATGCTTTAAAATGTTGGGGGAGAACATATTTTATGTCTTTTTTACGTGTATCTAAAAAAACATACCTTGCATTACTCTTAATACTGATAACCTGTGTACCGCTTTTTTTTCTGGGAAAGTATGCGGTCAAAGCGGCAAGTGGTTCAACGCAGCATTATCTGTATGTCGTTCCCGATGGCAGCCTGTACGTCTACGATATGGACAATGGCTTTAGCCAGGTCAAGCATGTGAGCCTGCCAGTTTCGGGAGGGCGTGGTATAGCAGTCGACCCTGCTTCGGCATCGCTTTTTGTTTCCTACTATGGCAGTACTAGCCCTACGAAACCGGGCTGGCTCCTCAAGTATAATTATTGAACGACACCATAGTCTGGAACAAGCAGCTTCCCTTTTCGGTTGATAGCCCGGCCCTTACGCCAGATGGGAAAAAGATTTATATGCCCGAAAGCCTGGCGGCGTATTCTGGTATCTGGCATATTCTAAGTACCGCCGATGGCAGTTCTCTGGGGAGCGTTTCTATCGGTTCAGGACAGGCGACACATAACACCGTTGTCAGCTTGAATGGCTTGCATGCTTACCTGGGCGCTCTAAACTATAATTATCTTGTCCAGGTTGATACCTCGACTAACCAGATTACTAAGAAGATGGGTCCACTGAAATCTGGTGTGCGGCCATTCACAATTAATGGTAAGGAGACTCTGGCCTTTACGACGGCGACGGGCTTCCTGGGATTCGAGGTCAGCGATATCACCAGCGGCAAAGTGTTGTACACGGTGCCAGTGAAAGGCTTTACTTCAAGTGCAGCAGTCCCCTCTCACGGTATTTCGCTTTCCCCTGATGAAAAAGAAATCTATCTCATCGATGATGGCAACAGTTATGCCCATGTTTTCGACATCAGCGGACTGCCCGGCACCGCTCCCCAGCAGGTGGCCGATATTCCCCTACGCTCGATGTCGGGAAACGAAGCCAACTGTAGCACTGACTGTCAGAAAGAAGGCTGGATGTTACACAGCCTGGATGGGCGTTACGTTTTTGCGGGCGATTCTGGGGATGTGATTGATACATCTACCCGGAAGAGCATCGCTAATCTGCCAGCTCTGTATGATAGCAGAAAGTACATTGAAGTTGACTTCTCCAATGGCGCTCCTGTAGCAACGACAACCCGGCATGGCCTTGGCCGTGTTACCGATAGCACTGGCAGCACACCCACAGTGGGAACAACGCCCACGGCAACGGTCACTCCTGGCACTCTCCTGGGACAGGATAATTTCCAGCGCACCAACCAGTCTCACTGGGGCACCGCTTCGGATGGACAGACCTGGGGCGGAGATGCCAACACGGCTGGCGTTTTCTCCATTGCTAGCAATACCGGCCAGATCGCTAATGGCAGCACTGCCTATAATGCAGTGCTGGGTCCTACGGAGACAAACGCTGATGTTGTGGTGAGCGGCTCGGTCAGCAGCTTTAGCAATACTAATCTAGGAGCAGTCTTACGCTGGACCGATACCAGCAATTGGTACAAGGCCTATATTGATGGGGCAAACCTGATTATTCAGTCCAGGATCAATGGCACTGCGACTACTCTTACGTCTGTGGCATTTAAGGCTACGGCTGGCACCTCGTATACGATCCATTTCCATGCAGCAGGCACGACCCTCACTGCTAACGTCTGGCAAACGAGTGCAACAGAGCCAACTGGCTGGATGGCAACAGCGACCAACAGCGTACTGCCTGCGGGTTTTTGTGGCGTGCGTGCTCAGGTCCCCGGCGGTGTAACCGTCAAGATCACCTCTTTCAAGGCCGTGACCGCCTGATCGCAGCTTTTCACAACAAAGTGGACAATCGACATTACTGCTCGATTGTCCACTTTGTTGTTCAAGATTATGTTACAAGGGATAAGCAGACAAGCTTATCCCTGGTTATTCTTCCTCATTCCCTTGAATCTCCATTTCCTCGGGTAACGAACGCAGAGGACGACCAGGCACGGCAAAGAATAATGCAAGAATGAATTCCAGGCTAATACAGACTGGTACATTGACCCAGGCCAATGCAAAGGCCACGATATAGAAAAACGGACCAAATAAATACTGCCTGCTGATCGCCGTAACAGAGCGCGGATCTACGTTTTTGCCCAGGAGACGATTATTGTGAGAAGCGTAACGCCAGAGGGTATTGAAGCAGCAGGCCATCACAAAGCTTGTACCGCTATATACAATGGCAGCCGCATGCAGGTCGGGACGGGGCAGATATTCAGCCAGTAATGCAGTGGGCACAGGTATAAAGACAATGACTAATAAAAGCAAGAGATTAATCAGCAGCAAGCCAGTATCAGTGCGCTTGATATGCTTGAAGAGCCTATGATGATTCAGCCACATGATGCCTATAGTGGCGAAACTGATTACGTAGGCAA